>Ga0209536_100000308_pt1 | contig 77359 bp, 66 predicted proteins | sample DeeMarSeWOR28_12_FD_187461 | JGI IMG/M metagenome (GOLD analysis project Ga0209536, IMG submission 187461) | Marine sediment microbial communities from White Oak River estuary, North Carolina - WOR-2-8_12 (SPAdes) (version 2) | ecosystem: Environmental > Aquatic > Marine > Intertidal zone >...
TCATCGTGACCGGACCCGGCGACGATGGCCTGGATTGGGATCAGGGCTGGCGTGGCAAGGCTGACAATGTGATCGTTCACCATTTCTCGTCGACCACTTCGAGCCCTAATGGAATCGAAGCAGACAATCAGGGCTCTGGCGACAACAACGTGGAACCGCGTTCGGCTCCGCAGGTCCGCAATGCGACGATCATCGGTGATGGTCGCGTGGAAGGATCCGGCGTGGTCACACGAGTGGGCACCTGGGGCATCCTCGATGGCCTGGTCGTCGTGGGCTTCGGTGGCAAAGGCTATGACATGCGCAATGGGGCTTGGAGCCTGGCGGGTGGCTGGCCGGACGGGATCGTGGTCGAGAACAGCTGCTTCGATGGCAATGGCGAGAACTACCCGGTTGACGACGATGATCCGAAAGACGACAGCGTTGCGGGCGGCCCCGACTTCTTCGATGAGCCGACGCTTCTATCGGACGCAGCACGAAACAACTTCGAAGAAGACCCAGGGTTGGGCGACTTCAGCACCGCGGCCACCGGTGGTGCTCCTGTTCCGAACTATGCTGTGTCGAATGCCAAGTGCCTTGGCGCTTTTGCGGGGCCAGGAGGCACCGACTGGACCGGAGAATGGAACGCATATCCCGAAGGCGCTGCAGCCCCCTAACCTGACGGGCGGCGCTACTCAACGCCGACCAATCCACGCGACCGCCGCCCCCGTTCGGGAGCGGCGGTTTCGCTTCTACCGCGGTCACGGACTGTTCATGATCTCGGCACGCCGCGCGCCTTCGAGATCGCGTAACTTCTAGCTCTCCAAGCACGACCTCCCAGAGATCTTATCCAGGCACGCATATCCAACACCCAGCCCCGGCTGCGCGAGCGCGCAGTCAGGGCGCCTTAATTCAGGCGAGCGCTTCGGTTTGTGTGACCTCGGCGCCGTTCGTATGCTGATGCCGTGCTTCGCTTGGTTGGCGCCCTGTTCTTCATATGCATTCTTGCGAATGGAGCGCAGGCGCAAGCTGAGCCGAAAGCCGGCGCCGAGTCCGAGAACAAACCCCTGATCACACCGCCGAGGCTCATTCGCTTCGTCGAGGCCGCCTACCCCGAAACCGAAGGCGAAGGGCCAGAGGAGAGAGTGGTCGAGCTAGACATCGTCGTGGGCAAAGACGGGCTGGTCACCGAGGCGACGGTGCTGCTATCAGCAGGAGAGGCGTTTGACGAAGCTGCACTCGCGGCCGCTCGCCAGTTCGTCTTCGAGCCGGCTCGGACCGACTGGGAGCCGATCGCGTCGCGGATTCGCTATCGGTATGTCTTCGAGCTCAAGGCGCCACCCGAGGTGATGACGACGGGCTGGCTTCGCGGGACGGTGCTCCTCGCGCAGGACGACAGCTCCGCGGGCTCGGTCGTGATCGAGATCGAGAACGAGGGTGGTGAGCTCGTCCGAGATCTGGTTTCGGGAGCTGACGGGACGTTCATCGTGACCGATCTCGAGCCGGGGAAGTACAGCATCCGGATTCTAGGGGGCGAGTACGGCGACTTGGAAGTCGAAGAGGAGCTCGCCGCAGGAGTCGAGACCAAGGTGATCTACCGGCTTGGCGCCAAGAAAAAAAGGGGCCGTGGTGGCTTTGGGGCGACAGCGGTCATCGATGCGCCGCCGCGCGAGGTCATCAAGCGCACGATCGACAAGGAAGAGCTCACTCGAATCCCCGGCACCCGAGGAGACGCCCTTCGCGCCGTCGAGCTCTTGCCAGGCGTCGCGCGACCTCCATTTGGAATTGGCCTGCTCATCGTTCGCGGCTCCGCCCCGCAGGACAGCGAGTCGTTCATCGATGGCATCCCCGTTCCGCTGATCTTCCACTTTGGTGGCATCACGAGCGTCTACAACTCCTACCAGCTCGAGAAGATCGACTTCTACCCGGGGAACTTCTCGGTCCGCTACGGCCGGCGCACCGGTGGCATCTTGGAGGTCACCACCAGAGACCCGGCCCAAGACAAGATTCACGGAGTGGCCGAGTTCTCGATCATCGATACCTTCGTCACGCTCGAGGGTCCCATTACCGACAAGATCAGCATCTCGGGTGGCCTTAGGCGAAGCCTGATCGACCTGATCTTGCCCGCGTTGCTCCCGGACGACATCGGCATCCGGCAGGCGCCCGTTTACATCGACTATCAGTTCAAGCTCAAATTCGCGCCGACCAAACGAGACCGCATCCGCATCTCGGCGTACGGCTCGAGCGACCGGCTCGAGCTCATTTTGGAGCAGGCTGGCGGCGACGATCCGGCGATTCGAGGCAACACCGAGCTCTCGACCAGCTTCTACAACAACCAGATCGACTGGACCCGCCGGATCGGGGACAAGGTCGAGCAGGAGCTGGCGTTCAACATCGGTCCCACGAAGATCGCGTTCGGCTTGGGCAATGAGTTCAGACTCGAAGGCACCTTTCTTCAGAACTACGGCCGCGCCGAGTGGCGATACCAGATCACGGACAGGGTTCGACTGATCGCGGGCCTCGACGTATTCGTCACCCCCGTCGACCTGGTCTACGTTGGCCCGCAGCCGACCGCGCAGGAGGGAGGAGGAAGCCAGCAGGGCTCGCTCGCAGGGCAAGAGCAGGTGTTTGCCGACGTGAATACGACGGTCTACCGCCCAGGCCTCTACCTCGAATCGGACCTCCGGCTGGGCAAGTTCACCGAGCTCATCTTGGGCCTGCGCGTGGACTATTTCAGCGACATCGACGAGTTCGCGGTCGACCCGCGCGTGACGACGATCTTCAGCGTGCGACCGGACATGCGGGTCAAGCTCGGCCTCGGGATCTTCAGCCAGCCGCCGGAGTTCCAGGAGTCCGACACGAGCATCGGCAACCCCAACCTCGATCCGATTCAAGCGGTCCACGTGGGCGCGGGCTGGGAGTACGACCCGATCCCCGGCTTCCGGTTTGGCGTCGAAGGTTTCTACAAATACCTATGGGATCGGGCCATCGCGACGCCGAACGGCGAGGCGCCCTTCTACGTGACGGGCGGCATCGGCCGGATCTACGGCGCGGAGCTCAGCGCCAACTTCCGCCCCGCGACCGGACGCAAGTACTTCGGCTACCTCTCCTACACGCTCTCTCGGAGCGAACGAAAGGACGGGCCCGAGGAGCCCTGGCGTCTGTTTGATTTCGACCAGACGCACATTCTCTCCGCGGCGTTCGTCTACAAGTTCCCGCGCAACTGGGAGATCGGCGGCCTGTTCCGCCTCGTGAGCGGCAACCCGAACACCCCGGTCATCGGCTCGGTCTACGATGCGCTTAGCGACGTCTACATTCCGATCGACGGACGGGTGAACTCGCTCAGAAACCCTCTGTTCCACGAGCTCAATGTTCGCGTCCAAAAGGAGTGGCTCTTCAAGGGCTGGCAGCTGGCCTTGTTCCTCGACATCCGGAACGCGTACAATCAGCAAAACCAAGAGGGCATCATCTACAACTACGATTTCACGCAGCAGTCCCCGCTGCTGGGGCTTCCGATCATCCCCGCGCTCGGGGTGAGGGGGCAGCTGTGAGACGCGCGCTCGGTTCGATTCTCTTGTGCTTGGCGATGGCGTGTAGCGAGAGCTTCCCTCCGGCCTCGGCGGTCAACGACCTGCGGGTCGTCGGCGCTCGGATCGACGTCGAGGGGGCGCCCGGGCGTGCCAACCCGAGCCCTGGTGACGGCGTGCAGGCTTCGATCTTGGTGATCGATCGAGGAGCCCCGCCCTCCGACCAACCCGAGGAGCCTGCATTGACCCCCCCGCTCCTGACCTGGGCCTTCGTCGCCTGCGTTCCCACACCCACCCGCATCGGCGTGCCGATCTGCGGCACCTTGATCGAGGCATGTGACGGGTGCAGCGGGCCGCCGCCCAGCGACCCGTTTGCCTTGCCCGTCGTCCGATTTCAGGTGCCTTCCGAAGAAGAGCTCGACGCGGTCGAGGCCAGGGAGGTGCTTCTTCAAGGGGTTGTGTGCGGCGAGGGTGTGCCTTCGGCCGACGCGATCGTTCGTTTTCTCTTGGGCGAGACCGACGATCTCGTGCCCTGCGAGGACGCCAATGGGGAGCCCATCGTCTACGACGATAAGCGCATGGTTGGGAGGTTCGTGACGGTTCAGATTCCGATCGAGCGGGATGCCGAGGATCCCAACCTCAACCCCGAGATCCGCAACGTCTTTCTGGACGGGAAGACGTGGCCGCCGCCTTACGCAGATGGCGTGGCCCGCGACGCACCCCTCACCGGCTGCAGGGCCGACCTCGATGGGCTCAGCAAAGAAGAGCGCGACAAGCATCCCGTCGAAGGGAGCGCGGCATCGAGCATCAACCTCAGCGTGCCCTGCGAGAGCCTTCAGTCGTTCACGATCGATGACGTCGAATTCAGCGAGGAGATCCAGGTGAGCTGGCTTGCCGATGGAGGCGGCTTCGAGGTCGCCTTCTCGTTCATCACGGAATGCCCGTCTTCCACAGCGGCCAGCGCTTCGATTCTCACTCAGTGGCTCCCCTACTCCAAGGTGCCGGAAGACGGTGCGCTGGTCCGCTTCAACTTCGTCGTTCGGGACGGCCGCGGAGGCCTCGATCGAGTCGAACGCGGGCTTTGTGTGCTCCCACCAGGAGAAGCTCAATCTCCGCCCTAAGTGTCGGCTCTCTCGAAACTTTTGGCGATCGTTGACACCGCCCGACCCCCCACCTAGCTTGATGGATCGCGATGGTGGAGCGAATCGGAACTTGTCGCGTTCTCGGCGAAATCGGCAGCGGTGGCATGGCTGTCGTCTACGAAGCGATCCAGGAGCCGCTCAATCGACGCGTCGCGATCAAGGCGCTCAAGCCTTCAATCGCGATCGACAGCCAATTCGCGGAGCGCTTCGAGCTCCGCCGAACGCAGGCCGCCGCCCAGATGACTGCTGTCCTCCCCGAAATAGGGCTCCGCGCGCGGGGCTGAATCACCGACTCTTTCGAGATGTTGCATCTCTATCTTCGAAGACGCCGTAAGGGCGTGGCGCAACGCCTCGTCGGCCCGGGACGGATCGACCTCGCTCTGCGAACTGAGATACCGGTCCACGGGGAAGTCGGGGCTCTCCGAAAGCTCGGGACCTGTGAGCGGCTGCTCGTAGAGGGGCCGCTCTCGGTCTTGAAGACCGCGAATCGCGTCCTCAGCGGCCTTGTCCGCCGGAGCGAGCGTCGCGTCCGGCTCCTGCGCCACCTCGTTTTGTTTCATGTCGCTGGCACCCTGCCGACCCATCGCAATCGCTCCTATCAGGAAGACGCCGCACAGAACTCCGACGGCCAACACGGGTCGCTCGGCGAGAGGATTGCCCCTCTTCACGAGGCGCATAGGATCGTCGAGCTCGGTCATCGGCGCCGCCTCCTTTTCCTCTCGTGCTTCTTCTGGATCTCGACCCGCTGTTGCTGCTTGCCGACTCCGTTGATCAACACAGCCTTTTGAAACAAGCGGTCGACGACGTAGCAGCCGTCACGGACTCGGTAGTTGACGATCTGCATCTGCTTCCGCTCCTCGAGGAGCAGCACCGGGGCTTCGGTCCGGGTGAGTCCCTGAGGCATCCTGATGCAGGTTTTCTCGCCGTTGTCGTAGACGGCGCGGGGTCGCCATGGGGGCTCGTCCCCGCTGATTTCGTAGTCGGTGTTGACGTCCTCGATCGAGGCCCGGCCGAGATCCATCGCGACCTCAGCGCTCTCTTCCCTCCGGTCCGCGAGATACGCTTCCCAGGCCTGCAGGGCGGCCTCCGGGTAGCTGAAGGATACGAGCGGCATGTGATCCGTCTTCCGGGACACGAGCTCGAGCTGGTACACGCGCCGGTCGGTGTGGATCACCAAGTTGGTTTCGAGGTTTACGGCGTGGGGTTTGATGACCACGTGGGTCGTGGCCGTGGGCCCCTTCCCGACATCCGCCGGCAAGATGCCCCATCGGTCCCGGTCCCCGATGTGCATCCCGGTCACGACCTCGCCCGGCTCAAGCGCCACATCACAAACCCGAAGAGGCGCGCAAATGATACGAACCTGGGTCGCGCCGAAGGGGAATACGATCGAGCCATTTTCCCCCCGGCGGGGCTTATCGATGTCCTTATGGATGCCGTAATCGCGGAGTAGCCGGAGCGCGTCTTTGTCGTGACGGCGTAGCCGGACCTCTTCTTCGACTTCGCTCCAAATCGCCTCGAAGCGCGCCGCCCCCACTACGCCTCCCGAGCTTTCTTGCGCGGCAGCCACCTGCGAGGTCAGAAGCAATGCGGTCATCAAGAACAATGTCCCAGCGGCTCGCCTCGTAGTGGATGCTCTCAACCCCATCGCGCCCCCTACCCGACCTCGGTCACGTGAAAATCGACTACGTAGATGCCCAAGGGGTTTTGCAGCACCTGGGAAAGTGAGCGTGTGGGCTCGATGTTGACGGTCACGACCGCCTTGAACGATCGGGTCTCGACGCGCCTCCCCGACTCGTAGCGATGCTCGGCCCAATCGACCTGCCAGGAATCTTGGGCCATCGGCAGGACGGCCTTGACCTCACAGTCGACCGAACCACGCCGGGCACCGCCTTGTTCGGCGAGCGCCTGGTAGAACGCCGTCGCCTTCGCTTCGGCGGGAGAGCCCGCCGCCACCGTGGCCATCACCCGCCGAATGAGGGCCTCTTGGGCATGGATCTCGGACAGCACCGTTCGGTGGTCGCGAAAGAAGCGGCCGAGATGCGCAATCACGATCCGATCGTCGGCCGGGCTCGCTTCTTCGGCTGGTCCGATCAAGACCTCGTAGCCATGCTCGTCGACCTGGACGACATAGGGCGTCACCCGACTTCGAAGAGCCATGGTCACTATCCCGACGACCGACAGCGCCAAGAGGCAGAAGAGTCCCAATGCCGTCCGTCGCCAGTGGCGTCCGTTGGCCGCCATCGCGCCGTAGCGGTCTTCGTGAATCTTCATCGCGCGCTCAAACGGCGTCATCGTCGCCACGGCTGTCTCCTTTCTGAATCGCGGCACTCGGTTTCATGGAATCGTTGAAGCTCGAGTGGGCGGGCTGTGCCGCGGCGGAAGCCGAAATCCCTGCGCCCGGATGCTCCCGATTGGCGCCCGGTCGCCCCTGAAGCGCGGTGCTCGCGGTCGCGGCGAGGTTCGATGCGAAACGGCCGACGGGTGCGGCGGTCATCATGGCGGCGGTCACCCCCATGTGCGCGCCGCTCGCCGCCGCGGCGACCACGGCACCGCCCGAGTCCGCGGCGACTGCGCCGGTCGCGATCGAAGAGACCATCGCCGGCACACGCCGGAGAAGATACGCAAAGAGCATCGCCGCGCCGGTCACATAGAGCACCACCGAGACAAGCCCCGGGAAATCGGCGTCCCCCACTCCTTCGATGACATAGGCAATCTCGAGGACCGCTCTCATCCCGACGGCCGCGACTAGATTCACAACCATCAAATGAATGCCGGCGCCGACCGCGGTTCGGAGATAGTTCTCGGCCATGGGCGCCGTCCAACGGCTCCCGCCAAAGCCGAGCATCACGATCCCCGCGGACGCGACGATGTAGGCGTCGATGAGCGCGCCGACGACTTCCGCGGTCGCGAACACGAACACCATCGCGAGGATGGTGAGGGGGAAGAAGAGCGCCGCGCTCTCGAGGACCCCCTCGTCGAACGCGAGGCTCATCAGCTCGAGCGTGAGCCCAAGACCCTGCTCGAGGATGCCCGTGGGATCGAGGGCCTGCCCCGAGGTCGAGGCCCCGAGCGCCGCGAAGGTGTCGACGAGATTCCGGATGCCGTCAGGACCAAAGAAGAGAAGCGTGCTCCAGAAGCCAAGGAATAGCATTCGATGGATGAAGACCGCCCCGATGCGATCGAAGGTGCCGCCTTCTTCGTAGTAGGCGCGCGCCAAGGACATCGTGAGCTCGATGCTCGCAAGCGCGAAGAAGAGCTTCTTCGCAAAGCCGAGCAAGACCTCCGACCACCTGTCGAGGTGAAATCGGAACGCCTCGATGAGGGTCTCGGGAACGTTGTCGATCGAGAGCTGGGCCTCCGCCCTGCTCGTCAGCGCGAGCAGGGCAAAGAGCCACGCGAGCCCGAGAGCTGAGCGGAACCGACTGGTCCAGAGCCGCGCCATCAGTACTTCTTTTCGTTTCCGCGGTAGAGGCGCGGCGTTTGAAGGGCGCGTCGGGTCGCTTCGCGCTCGTGGTGAACTTGCTCCTGCTCGGCCGTGAAGGTGGTTCCTTGAAGGGCGATTTGCTGCATCCCGATCTCTTGAAGCTCTTGAAGCTGCCTGGACTGGGTGACGGCGAGCTCGTTCGCGGCCTGTAAGATCTGGTCCCGGCTCCCGGGGCTCCGAGAGAGGCGCTGGAGCTTGAGAAGACCCGCCCGCTGGTTCCGAAAATCGCTTGCCTTCATGCCGACCTTCGCGAGGATGTCGCGCACCGACGCGCGGTTCTTGTGCCACCAGTCTTGGTAGGCCTGACTGAATCGTGCGGGCCGCTCAGGACTCCCAGACGCTTCTGCGAAGCGCCGCTCGTACTCTTCATCGGCGCGCGCCAAAGCAAAAGCGGTGCGCTCCCCGTGTGCGACCGAGTCGGCGAGCGCATTGAGTGCGCCGGTAAACTCTCCCCAGGACGCCGGGTTCAGGCGCTTGAAGTTATGTCGGAGAAGATCGAGCGTCTGTTTGGTCTGCCGCACTTGGTCGATGATTTGCTTGGTCTGCATGATGAGCTCGACCTTGTTGAGGACCTGCGTGAACTCGCTCGCCCCACCCGCAAGGACTCCGGCCTGCACGTCGCTAGCCGAGGTAAGTAACAGTAGGACCATCGAAAAAGTCACGTTCCGCGCCCACCAATGCGTGCTCGAGCGTCTGGTATTGTCTCGTCCTCGGTTCATCGTCTTGTTCCTCCTTCGTGTGTCCCGACATCGCGTTCCATCGTGTCGCCTCGCCGGTAAGACCCCGCTCCATGAGCCATCGCGCCGGCCACCCGTCTGGGTCGGCCGCCTTAAGCTGGCGGACCCGGGCAAGCTCGGGCTTACTGCTCGCCCCGAGAAAGCTCACCGACGCCGGGCCGAGGCTCAGCTCGAAGAGGCGCATGCCCTTCGGGGATACGTAGTAGGTGTGCCGCTTCTTTTGTGCCGAGGCGATCAACGCGATCTGCGCGTCATCGAGACGGAGATGCTCCTCATAGAGCTTCTTCATCATGGCGCTTTGCGCCTCCGGGTTTGGAAGAAGAAGCCGGGTTGGGCAGCTCTCGAAGACGGCGTCACGAATCGGAGAGCTCACGACGTCCGAAAGCGACTGGGTTGCCATGACGACGGCGCAGTTGTTCTTTCGAAGGACCTTGAGCCACTCGCGGAGCTTGTCGGAAAAGAGGGGATTGCTGAGCGCGAGCCACGCCTCGTCGACGAGCAGCAGCGTCGGTCGACCATCGAGCTTCGTTTCGACGTAGTGAAAGAGGTAGAGAAGCGTCGCGTTGACGATCTTCGGACCCATGTTCATGAGGTCCTCGATCTCGAACACCGCAAAGGGCGAATCGGGAAGGCGCGTCCTGCCTCCGTCGAGGATCGCGCCGCCTGGGCCCGACCCGGTGTAGTACCCGAGTGCCGTCCGCATCCCGGCGTCTTGGAGCGTCGTTACGAAGTCGCTGAGGGCTCCCCCTCTCGACGAATGGCCAAACGTCTCGAGCGCCTCGAGGAGGACTCGTCGTTCCTCGGCGCCGATCGGTGCTCCTTGTAAGAGGAGGAGCTGCTCGATCCACTCTCCGGCCCAGGCTCGTTTTTTGGGCGAATGCACGTCCTCTAGCGGGCATAGCTCCGGGACCTCCACCCCGAAGTCGACGTGGGCGCCGCCCTTGATGGCCGCGCAGAGCGGGAAGAGCGAGCGGCCCTTGTCGAATGCGAAGACCTGCGCGGCCTCGGACGCATACTGAAGGAACTGACTCGCAAGGAAGGCCAAGAGCGTCGATTTCCCAGCACCCGTCGGTCCGAGCATGAGCGTGTGGCCGACGTCGTCGACATGGAGATTCAAGAAGAAGCGGGCACCACTGCTCGACCGGACCTCCGCGAGCGCGGGGCTTTTCTTCGAGAAGAAGGGGGACGGACAGTGCCGCTCCCCTTCCCACTCGCGAGACAGGGCCACGAGGTCGGACACGTTGAGTGAGTGGACGACGGGCCTCCGCACGTTTTGCCGGGTGTGCCCAGGAAGGGAGCCAATGAAGGCTTCGAGACCGTTGTAGGTCTCCACGTGCGCGATGTATCCCGCCGTCTGCACGGAGCGCTCGACGAGCGCCGATCGCGCTTCGATCTCTTCGGGGCTTCCGCCACTGATCAGAAGCACGGAGGTGTGGTGTCCGTAGAGCACGGCCCCCGCGTTCAGGTCGCCGAGCGCCGCATCGAGCTCATTGGCGCGTTCGAGCGCATGGTGGTCGAGACGGCCCGCGGTCCGAAACAGCTGCGAAGCGAAGGAGCGGGTCCGTTGCTGCCAACGGCGTTGCTCCTTTTTGAGGAGGGATTCGCTTTGCTGATAATCCTGCACGATGAAGCGCTGACTCCACCGAACCTCGAAGGGCAGCGCCTGCAGCGCGCTCAACACGCCTGGGAACGTGTCCGAGGGGTAGCCGCGAAGCGTGATGGCCCGGACCAAGCGCTTGCCTAGGGTGAGCGGGTCGCCCTGGAGCCAGTCTTCCGCCAAGAGCACATCGAGGCAGACGGGCGCCTCGGGAAGCCGCGTCCGTTGCCAGCGGCCGGTGAGACAGTGATAGAGCGCCTGAAGGAGCTCGTCGTTCTCGGGCGTGCTCCGGAAACGGGAAATCTGGAGGTGTGCACAGAGACTGTTTGCGAATCGTTCGACCGTGCGCTCGAAACGATCGAGTTGCGTTCGAAGCTCCTCTTCGTAGCTCTGATTTGGCTGCTCGTAGAGCCAGCTCTTGAGCCTTCGGAGCGTCGCGCTCTGCTCGGACCGGGGCGGGGCCTGCGTCAAAAAGAGCCATTGCTCGGTCTGGAAATAGGGCGTTTCCTGCCGTTCCTCGTCGATGAGTCGGCAAGTGGGATCGAGGAAGTCGCTGCCTTCGGAGACCGACGACGGCAGGCGGGTCGTTTCGAAATGCATCGTCCACCCATGATCGAGGGTAAGGAGCGCGTCGTTGAACGCGGCACTGGTCGCCGCCCAGACCTCCGGGGGCGCCGACTCGAGGTCCGGCCCCTTGACGCGAAAACCTGTGAGGAGCGACCCATTTTTGAGTCGCATCACCGAGGGCCGAAGCATCTCGGCATAGAGAAGAATGTCGCTGGTCGCCTTCTTCGACCCCATCACCGCGACTCCTTCGCCGAAGGCACGGCAAGCAACGTCTTTCCGTAGCGATGACTTCGAACGGCGACTTCTCGAAGCTGCGGGTCGGCTTTGGCAGCGTGGCCGAGCGCGAGTTTTCCGGCCGTGAACATCACCGCCGCGAGAACCAGATTGAACCAATGACCCCCGACGATCCCGCCGAAGAAGCCGAAGATGGTGCAGAGTCCGACGAGGGCGAAGAAGGTCGTTCGCTCACAGCCTGCGATGAGGTGCGGCTGAGAGAGTGCTCGATACATGCGAACCCGTCGACGCATGCCCTACCCCTTCATCCATGCGAAGACTGGCGCGGTGAGCCACTTGTAGGCGAAGAGCGCGGGCACCAAGGAGGCGCACCAAAGTGCCCAGACAAAGCGCCGGTGACCAATGGGCGGAAAGAGCAGGCTCGCGGCCCACGCCAACGGGACTCCACACAATAAGACGATCAGCACTTCCACCATGACGCTTCCCTTTCTCAATCGGCCCGGCCGCATGCCCACAAGAACGCCAGCAGACCGAGGGCCACACCTCCAACGCATAACGAAACCACCGCCACCCCGGTGACGGTCATGGCAACACCGCCGAAGACAGCCCAATCAGCTGAAGAAGCGCGGGAGCCCCGGCGCCGATGCCGCCAAAGACGAGACCCGCCATCGCGGCCTTGCCGCCGAAGCTGTCGAGCTCGCTGCCGCGTAAGAAGATCACATAGAACGAAGTGATCAACGAGATCACGGCCGCCCAGAAGACCACGGGGCCCTGGATCGCCCGGCCGATCTGCTCGAGGCCGCGCGCAAGCGGGATCCCGGTCGACGCCGCGTACGCGATGTTCAGTGGAAAAGCGGAGAGGGCCACCACGACCGTCGACCAAGTGATTGTGCGTTTCATGTGGGCTCCAAAATCTCCGTCTCGTACTTCCCATTCCGGTGGCCGAAGACACGCAGGATCTCCTCGACCCGCGCGCCTCGTTCGAGGTGCACGATCACATCGACGACTTCGGCGATGAGCTCGGGGAGTCGATGACCCGAGGCCTCTTGGACAAGGAGCTCCATCCGCCGAAGCGCGGAGGAAGCATCGTTCGCGTGAAGGGAGGCGAAGCCTCCCGGGTGACCCGTGTTCCAGCTCTTTAGGAGCGTGAGCGCTTCAGGGCCCCGGACCTCGCCGACCACGATGCGATCCGGCCGAAGCCGAAGCGTGGTCCTCAAGAGGGCGTCCATCGTCGCGACGCCGGGCACTGCCCGAAGCTCGACCGTGTTCTCGAGCCCGCATTGAAGCTCCCGGGTGTCCTCGATGAGCACGATGCGAGATGCGGGTTCTTGGCGCCCAAGGTCGCGCAAGAGCGCGTTGATGAAAGTGGTCTTGCCGCTTCCTGTCCCGCCGACGACCAGGATGTTCTGTTTCTCGGCAATGGCCGTCTCGAGTAGGTCCCTGCGAGTAGCGCTCAAACGACCCGACTCCACGTATTCGGTCAACGAAAAGACGCGTGTCGCCTTCTTGCGGAAGGTGAGGCTCGGAGCTGATACGACGGGAGCTCGCATGCCTTCGATTCGGCCGCCGAAGAGATCGAGCTCGGCCTGAAGCACCGGTTGGTCCTGTGTGATCACCGTGTCGACAAGGGCTGCGAGCGTCCCGAGGGCGGCTTTCATGTGGATCGGCTCGACCGTGATCGAGGTCTTCCCAAGGCCCGTGCGGGCGTGATCGACAAACACGCGCCCGTCCGGATTCACCATGACTTCCCGCACCTCCGGGTCGCGCATCAGCGCGACGAGGTCCGGGCCGAGCTCCCGTTGAAGCTTGAATTCTCGGCGTTGCCGTTCGTTCGGGTGAAGCGAAGTCATCGCCGAAGTCCTCCTCGCCTCGCAAGTGTGTCCTCGGGGAGATCGATGGTTCGCCCAAGACCCTTTCGAACCGCCTTGCGCACCGTCCGGCGCGCGTACTTTTCCTGCTCGCGGCGCGAACCTTTGTGCTGCAGGTCGCGGGCATTAAGGATCGTCTCCTCCACGCGCTTTTCGCTCCAACCGCCTGAGAGCGCATGGATCGCCCACGCGAAGTCCGCGCGGTGAAGGTCGCCCTCATACTTCGCACGCTCATGAAACACTGTGATGTCCTCGATCGTCCCGGGCCGAGGGCCGGCGTAGTACGCCCGGGCGCGCTCCCGGGCTGCCTGCTCCGCCGCATGCACGCGCTTCGCATCCCGGATGAGGGCCTTCGCTCGCGGGACGACTTTGTGCTGCGCCAGGTGAAGCCTCACGAAGGGATAGCGGCCGTCCCGACGCTGGTGCTTCGCCTTGCAGTTAGTGAACCCGGCAAGCGCTCCCGCCTGCCGCCAGTTCGCAGCCCCTTGGTCCGCGTCAAGCGTCGAGGCGACGTGCCGCGCGACCAAGGTCATCACTTCGGGGGCGACACACCTTCCGAGGTTGAGCCAGGCTTGGAAGTTCTCGGGCGAGCTCTCCACCACCACCGAAGGCGCAAAGCCTCGCCTATCGAGCGCGTACACGCTCCGGATACTGAGATCGTCGATGAAGACGAAGGGGTGCGGCCACTTCGGACGGATCCGAATGAAATGGCCCGACTGGTTTTTCCACTTCAAGAACCCGACCGAGTCGACGATGCTCTCCGCCGACAGCCTCCGAAGCTCCATCGCCCCGGTGTCCCGGTACTGTATGCCGAGCTCGAAGTGGCCATTGCCGAGCGCTCGGAGTTGTCGGCGGATGGCTTCTTTCGTGTCGACCCTCATCTCAGCCTCCCCGCTGCGCCAACCAGATCGCCACGGCCTCCGCGAGACCGAGTGCGCAAAGGCCGAACACCCAGCGCTTTGCCGTTCGCTGGACGGAGCTTCGTGCCCTCGCGGCCCCTTTGGTGAGCCGTAGGATCTCTTCGTTCACCGCCTCTGAAATGCGGGTGGCTAGCTGTTCGTCGCGGGCGCGAAACGCGTGCTCGAGGTCACGCACCAGGCGTCCAGCGACGGTCGCGGCCGCCCGATCAAGGACAAGCTCGTTGGCGGCGACCGCCAGGAAGAGGGGATCATTGGGCGAGATGGCCACGCCGAGGTGTTTGGCGACGGCCGCGATGATCTCTTGCCGCTCGCGCTCACTCAGCATGGACAGCCTCCTGGTTGAGCATGGCAAGCGATTGCTGCAGAGCACCAAAGACGTGATCACGAACGATCCTGAGTCGCTGGCGGTTCATGAGCCCGAAGTGCGAGGAAGCGATGGCCTCTTCGAACGTGAGAAACCGCTTCAACATGTCTTGGACGTCGTCCTCGAAGGGCTTTGACCAGAGAAGGAGCCGCACCGGGCCAAGTACACGCGTGTGGGAGCGAGTGACGACGTCTTGGTATTCCTCGTCGTCGACCAGCCCGAAATGTTCGTTGTGCCAAACGACCACGTGGGCGTCACCGCCAAGTCCTATGACGGTCTTATCGAAGCCGGCTAGCGTGGAAGCACCAAGTTGCCCCCCAGTTACGACGGCATGCACAAAACATTCGCGCCCGGACTCCCGAAGGATGTCGAAGGCGCGACACTCCGTCATGTAGCGGCTGAGGGGGCCGAACGACGCCTGCCCGTTATCCATGACGACGAAACGCTCTTCGTCTGCGACGAGCATCTCGATCAGGGAGTCGAAGCGGCGACGATCGATTTGATCTTCGCGATCAAGCAAATCCAGCCGTTCCGTTCGAAGGCGCTCGTAGCGCGTCAGCGTCCGATTGGATTGGTCGCATTCGATGCCAAGGACGTCATTGCCCACGGACCTCGCATGCTGGATGAGCCACGAGGCCACGACAGACTTCCCAACGCCACCTTTGTTGCCCAACACGCAGTGAAACTCCTTCATGCTCTTAGTCCTCCCCCGAGGGAATGAATCCGGGCGGCCGCTCGAGCGGCGGCGGGTAGACGTTCAGGCGCCCGAGCACGCTGCCAACCGGCTTGGGACCCCTCAGGGGCCCAGCCTTGGGCACACTCCCGTCGCGGCGCGGCGCTGGAGATCCCAAGTCCGCGCTCTTCGTGCTCGTTTGCCTGCCGCGTCCGCGCTTTTTTGTTTTCAGCCCATGCTGGCGGCAGTAGCGAAGAAAAGTCCGATAATTCCCTGGGAAAGCTCTCGGTTGCTTCGCGTAGGTTCGCCAGACGGTCTTGATCGGAAAACCGGCCTCCAACCATGCCTTGATTTCCTCGAGATGCAGCAGAAAGAACGGATACGGTTCCGTTCCCGCGGCTTGCTGCCTTTGGACACTGTCATTGGATGCAGTCATCGCGGCTACCTCCCGTTATCGGTTTTGCCCCTCGAAAAGTTGCTCGGGCGCGTACGTGAGGAGCGCTCGGGCGAGGAGTATCGAAGGGAAATCACAAAGCAAAAGCTGCTTCGAATTTTTTTCCGGACTCCGCACACAAGCTTGGTAGGCGCTTGGTCTTTCGCGCTGAGCGGCGCGTGTCTGACTATCCCCAAGTGACGTCGGCGTTGTGCGCCGCCATTTGTCACTTCCGTGACCTTCACGCGGCGCACGTTCGCCCCCGGCGCGACACTTCTGCACCCTTTCCTGTCGCTTCCGGTCGTTCAGAGCCAAAGTGTCGCGGTTGCGTCCCAGAAGTGACCGGTTGAGACGTACGGACGCTGCGAAAGTGTCAGGCAGGGACCCCAACTTGTTGGGGCAAGGCATAGTTTTGGCAGACACCAAAACTGCACGCGTCCTCGCTCGCTCGGTCGCATGAACTACGCGCTCAACGCCTTCGGCTTATTCGCGCGTCGCGAAGATCGTTTTCTTCCTCGACAAGCGACCCGTGCTTCTTATCTTTGCCAAAGGTGAAGCGACCAAAACAGTTCAGGCATCGGATGACCGTACGCTTGGCCGACGAGCACATTGACCAGTTGGAACGGCTATCGAGTTTGAGCGGTCTCGATCGGAACGAGATTCTCAGGCGCTTGATCCTCGGATCCCCAGTCCCGACTTCGCAGACGTTTGAAGGTTTGCAGAACATCCAACGGGTTCAGGCCGAACAGAATCGGCTCGGTGGACTTCTCAAGCTGGCACTCACGGGCGCCGTCGATAAGGGGGCCGCAAGACGTACACTTTCGGAACTGGAGCAAGCCTCCGCGCAACTTCGATCCCTGATTGGGCGCCTGGCGGAGCGCGTGTGATCATCGAGCCGAAGACGTTCAAACCGAAGGGGGCCCAATCGGGTCGGCCAAGGTTTCGAGGGCTCGTTCAGTACATGCTTCGGGGAAAGGGAAACGAGCGCTGCACGTGGTTCATGGCCGGAAATCTCGAAGGCCTGGAGAGACGCGAAGATGCGGAGACGGCGATCAAGGTCGTCGAGGCTTACCAGCGCCGCAACAGCCGCGCCAAGCGTGACAAGACCTATCACCTGGTGATCTCGCTTCACCCCGATGACCGTTCGTTGACCGAGCGGGAGCTCGAACATGTGGTACGCCGCGCAGTCGAAGCAGCTGGCCTTCAGGAGCACCACTACATTGCTGTGCGGCACAGTGACCAGGAGCACGAGCACCTCCACGTGGCCGCGAGCAAGATCCATCCGAAGACGCTAAAGATTCATCATCCTTGGAAAGACATCGAGAAGTTCAAGGTACTCGCAGGCGAGCTCGAGCAGCAGCTCGCGCTCCATCGCGTCGAGAGGTCCAGGGACAGAGAACGCACCGCACGGAGTTACGCGTCGCGACAATTCGAATCGGCGCGCGCGGAGCAGAGTTTCGCACGTTGGGCTCAGACCAGAATCGGCGAGGCTCTTGAGCTCGCGCGCATCGCAGACTGGCAAGAATTGCACGCCCGATTGGCTGCGCACGGAGTGCGGCTTGTGCCGCGGGGAAACGGATTGGCGGTCGTGGACGCGACGCGGGACAGGTTGCACTGCAAGGCCTCGGCGCTCGGGCGCCAGTGGTCGAAGCAGAACCTGGTGGAGCGATTCGGTACCTTCCAGCGCGGTCCGAGCGCTGAACGAGTCGCGCAAGCGCGGAGAGAACACTACGAGCCCAAGCCTCTAGAGCCCCTTCGAGACGACGGCCTCTGGCACGAATATGAGCGCGAGCGGACAGCAATGCGACTGAAACGGGCGCAAACGCGTGAAGCGATCGCAGCCCGTGTTGAGCGCGCACGCGACGCGCAGCGTTCGCGGTTCAAGCTCCGCCATCACGCCATCCAAGCGCTTCCCATTGGCGCCAAGGACAAGCGCACTCTTTACAGAGCTCTTCGCGCGGAAAGAGCTGCCGCTGAACGCGCGCTTCGGCTCAACCTCAAGACCTGGCGGGCTCGGACGCAAGCGCCCCAGGCCCGGACGTGGAAGGCGTTTCTCGCAGAACGAGCAGCTAACGGAGATCCACGTGCCCTTCGTAGACTCGCACGGAAACGTGACGCGCCAGCGATCCAGATTGGCCCGAGGGAGCGCGGCGCTCTACCCCCGGCTAGTCAGACGACAAGTCGAGGGACCCGAGTTCATGACATCGGTCGCGGGGCTCGAATTCGTGAATCCGCGGACCTGCTTGAACTCGTGGGCGATCCGAGCCCCGATGCGCTCATGCAGCTCGCGGGTTTGGCGGAACAGAGATTTCGAGGGAGTCGCGTACGAGCACTAGGGAGCCGAGAGGTCAAGGAGCACCTGGAACAACTCATTCGTGGACGGGGCCTTCGGATAGTCAGCGAGAGGGAGCACGAGCGCTAGCAGAGCGAACGAGGAGCCCCGCCCTGGCCCGTGCACGGGTCCTCGACATCGTCGTGCCGGGATCTTGAGCACGCTCCACCAATGCACCGAGCAACTTTTTGACCCCAAACCGATAACAGGGTTTGGAGAGTCTCCGGAATTCCCGGGGCGGTTCACGTAGCCGGGCACAATCGTTTGGTCGATTCTTGCCGTGAATCGGCTCAAACCCCCGACTGGCATCCTCGCTCTTGTTGCGGGTAACCTACGACCACACTGACCTCAGCGACGAGAGGAAGGGCCATCCCGGGCATTTCGCGGCGACCCTTCCGACAGGATTCACGCCCTTGGCAAGCGGGGCTAGCCGCACCGACACGAGCTTTCGTGCGGGCCTACCCCGAATCGCTTACGATCGAGTCTTGAAAGCAACCCGCGTTATCATCGAGCATTTTCGGGGCATCAAGAGTGCCTGCCTGCATTTGCCGGACCATGCCGTACTCATCGGCGACAACAATACCGGGAAGTCGACGGTGCTCGAAGCGCTTAACCTTGTCCTCGGGCCGGATCGTCTGAATCGCCGGCCGCCGATCGACGAGCACGATTTCTTCATGGGGCGGTACCGGATGCCGCCAGTGCCAGCAGTATCTGGGATCGCAAACCTCAACATAGACGGCTCAGGGGTCGGTGAAAACACCGATGCACCAGCGCGAAACGCGCCCAATGAGCTTGACGATGGGGAGGCGGAGCGTGCTCAGATCAAGATCGAGGTGACCGTCACGCACCTCTCCAACGAACAGCAGCGGCATTTCTGGGACTGGGTCGAATGGTGGAATGAGCTGGAGCAGAGCTTCTACGAGAAGGCCGGCCCTCAAGGCGTCGACCATCCCGACATCGTTGCGGCACTCCGGATTACTTTTGTCGGTCGGTATAACTCAGAAGAAGACGATTTCGAGGGCGACACCTATTTTAGTCGGAGCCTGGAGGAAGGAGGAGAGCCCCAATCCTTTCGGAAGCGGGACAAACAGCGGTGTGGCTTTCTGTATCTGAGGGGGTTGCGCACCGGATCGCGCGCGCTCAGCCTCGAGCGAGGAAGCCTGCTCGACATCATTCTTCGTCTAAAGGAGCTCCGCCCGCAAATGTGGGAGGACACGATCGCCGAACTCGCCGACGTTGATGTCGCAAGTCGACCCGAGCTAGGCATTTCCGGCGTGTTGGAGAGTATCAACACGGCACTCAAGCGCTACGTACCGCATGAGTGGGGCGTTCAGCCACATCTAAGAGTGTCCAACCTCACGCGCGACCACCTGCGCAAAGTGATCACCGCTTTCATTGCCACAGGGCAACGCGATCATGCCGCTCCTTATTACCGACAGGGCACGGGCACAATCAATATGCTTGTCCTAGCCATGTTGTCCCAGATCGCGGCCGACAAGCAGAACGTCATCTTCGCGATGGAGGAGCCCGAAACCGCTATCCCGCCCTACGCGCAAAAGCGAATCGTGCACGAACTCCGCAACCTTTCGTCGCAGTCTATCTTGACCTCGCACTCACCCTACGTCCTCGAGGAGTTCGACCTGGAAGACACGGTCATCCTGTCGCGTAATGCCACAGGCGAAGTAGACCAGGCCACGATCGAGTTGCCGTCGAGCGTGAAGCTCAAGAGATATCGCCAGGAGTTCCGGACGCGCTTTTGCGAAGGGCTTCTCGGCCGTCGCGTGTTGCTTGCAGAGGGCGCGACGGAGGCCCACGCTTTCCCTGTGGCCATACGAAAACTGGCCGAACTCGTGCCGGATGAATTCACTTCGCTTGAAGCGCTTGGCGTGACCGTCATCGATGCTGGTGGTGAAAGAAATATCCGAGATCTTGGGGCCTTGTATCGAGGAATCGGAAAGACTGTCTTCGCCCTGTGCGACAAGCAGGAGGCTGCCACGAAGACTGCGATAGAGTCGAAGGTCGATGAGCTGTTCATGCATGGCAAGAGCGGTTTCGAATCCCTAGTCCTCCAAGGAACGACCCGAGCCGCTCTGGAACGGTTCGTGGCTACGATCAACTGGCCACCCCATCTGAAGGGGCGTTTCCCGGAGCCCGAGAATGATCCTGAGGCAGCCTCGGCAGCCTACTTCGAATGGTCAAAAGGCACTGGCGGGCTTGCCGACTTCCTAGCGCAGTGCCAGCTGGACGAAATCCCCGAGTGGATCAAAGACGTCGGCAGACGCCTTAGAGCAGGCTGCGACCCCGGCTCGATAGACGATCCGACGGAAGCTGGACAGCGTGACCACGATTCGCTCGTCGAAGCGGGTGATGATTGAGCTCACACAAGATCAGCGAGCTATCCTAGAAGCCGAGGGTCCGATCCTGGTGGCGGGCGGCCCCGGCTCGGGCAAGACGACCGTATCTATTCTCAAGGGGGTTCGCCTCGCGCGCCAACATCTGCGAGCCGGACAGCGGGTTCTTTTCCTCAGCTTTGCCCGGGCAACCGTGTCGCGCGTGATCGAGGCGATCGATGAAGCAGGCAACATCACACCTGAAGAGAGCCGTCTCATCGAGGTCGATACGTACCATTCGTTCTTCTGGCGAGTTCTAAGAACGCACGGCTACTTGCTGGGCCTGCCAAGACAGCTTTCGATCCTGACTCCTCAGGCCGAAGCTGTCGCGCTTTCTGACACTCGAAATCAGTACCCGGGCAAACCGAAGTTGTCGGGCGCCGACAAAGCCGAGAAGCGCGCCCATGAGGACCAGGTTCGATCCTCGTTGGCAACCGAACAAGGCCGAGTCTGTTTCGATCTGTTCGCGCCAATGGTCGGAGACATTCTGGAGAGCAGTGAGAAGATCCGCTGCCTTCTTGCAGACCGGTTCCCATTCATCATTCTAGACGAGTTCCAAGATACAAATTCGGACCAATGGCGGGTCGTACGGGCGATTGGTCGCAACGCAACCCTAATCGCACTCGCCGATCCGGAGCAGCGCATTTACGATTTCATCGGCGCGGATCCGGAACGCCTTGATCATTTTCGCAGTGCGTTCAGCCCGACGGAATTCGATCTGAGCGACGCCAATCATCGGAGTCCCCGCACTGAAATCGCTATCTTCGGCGACGATGTGTTGGCTGGGAAGTTCCGCCAGAACAGCTACCGGGGTATCGAACGCGCCACGTTTCCATCCTACAACAATGGAGCGTTCACGGCTCTAGTCACCACTACCCTCCAAGGACGGGCGCGCCTGGCGCGTTCAGGGACACCGGATTGGTCGCTTGCAGTTCTCGTCCCTACGAAGAAGATGACCCGATTGGTCTCCGAGGCATTCCTCAATCCGGTTGGCGGACTGCCAGTGATAGCCCACACCGCGTTCCTCGAACTGGAAAGCGCTATGCTCGCGGCAGAGCTCATCGCTTGTCTCCTAGAGCCCCAGGTTCCTCCGGATATCGGTCAAGTGGTAGCCTTGCTCTGTGCTTTCTACCGGGGACGAGGAGGCGCCGATCCGAGTCGTTCGGATCTCAAAACTGCGAGCCAAATTGAGACATCACACCAGAGGCTAAGAGCTTGTCAGCAGGCTGGAAAACCCCTTCCCGCGAATGCCATACTCACGAAGACGCAAGCGGTTCTCGAGGCCGCCAAGACGCTGGAACTCTCCGGTGATCCCGATACGGATTGGCTGGCTGTCCGTGCGGTGCTTGACAACGGTCAGTGCCGTCGCCTTCAGCGTGTTGCTCAGGACGTTCGCAATCTGCGGATGCTCGGTCGGGGGACTCAGTTGAGGGCAGCGCTCTCTGAGGATTGGCGAGAGAACGGCTGTTATCAAAACGCGCTTGCGATCACGAGGGCTGCTTTCGTCAGGGAGCACTTTGCCAGCAGTCGGCGACCCGAGACTGGTGTGGTGGTAATGAACATGCACAAGGCCAAGGGCAAGCAGTTCGACGAAGTCGTCATTTTTGAAGGCTGGCCACGCCGGGCGGATGGGGAGATCGTCTCGAATCCTGATCGGATCGTGTGGGGCAACGACCCGAAGCGAAAGGATGTATCAACGCTCCAGAATCTCCGAGTCAGCGTCACACGCGCCAAGCAGAGAACCACGATACTCACACCATGCGATGATCCCTGCGTTGCACTGCCAAGTTGATTTCGCGGGCAATCAGCTTGCCGACGTCGAGCTTCCCAGGTTCGATTTCGAAGAGGCATGCGGGCGAGAGCCGTGCGGCCTCTTCGACTTCGATGCCGGCTCATAAGATCGGGCCGCCGAGAGGCGATCCTCCGCCTCGACTTTGGACCCGGGAAGGTTCGCTCTTTCCGCTCTTCTTTGTATCGATGTTTTGGACTCTCCTGGGCTGGTCCGTGGGCATGCAAACTCTCCATCCGCTACGTGAGGCGTTACGACAGCACGTGCGGCATGCTACTTCGTCGAAGCCGAAAATTCTGAATGACCCAATAGTGATGAGAGCGCAGCGCAAGTTGGAGGATTCCAGGGTACTGCAGGGTACGTAAGTAGGAGGTGGTGGTGCATGCCTTTGACACCGGAAAACCGAGTGTCCACGTAGGGTTAGCGTATCGCTGACAGCAAGGTTCGATTCCCACCGCGTCCACTACCTAAGACAAGTGATTGCGCGTGGTTCGCGCAATCGCCGATCGCCAGCGACCACATAGTGACCATCCGCAACGCGGCTCGGCTGAGCAACTTTTTGGGGGGCAAAACCGATAACAGGGTTTGGAGGCGCGGTTGGTCGCAATGGTGCGGAGACTGCGCAGGCCCTCAAACGGCTATCGGTCGCAATGCATCCCAGCTCTCTCGAGGTCCCGACTGAAGGGCGCGTGGCACAACGCGCCGATCGAGGGGTGACGTGGCTCACGTACACGGAAGCGGCCTCCTACACAGGTTGGTCGGTTGGTCATCTTCGAAACCTCGTCTCCGCGGGTCGCATACCGGTTTATGGCCGACCGCGCGTGCGACGTTTTCGTCGGGACATGCTCGACCTTTATCTCGCGAACCCGGACGTCGCGATGCGGGAGTTCCGGTCCGAAAGGCAGCGAATGCATGACCGTTAGGAAACTGCCGAACTCCTGGCAATACGACTTCTCGATCCAGGGCCACGGACGCCAGCGAAAAGCGGGCTTCCGAACGAAGCTCGAAGCCTTGGAGGCCGAGCGATGGGCGCGGCAAGATCTGATTTCACGCCGCAGAAGGCTGCAGTTCACCGAGGCGTACGACCAATACATGTCCGCGACTTCGATGAAGGATCGCAGTCGAGACTACTGCAGGGCGCAATGGCGGCAGATCGAACCGGTGCTCGGCCACCTTTTCGTCGAAGAGGTCGACACCGCGGCAATGGACACGCTCAAACGCGCCCTCCCCGCTCGCTTGGGACCCGGCTCGATCAATCATCGGTTGGGGCTCGTCCGAGCCGTGCTTCGGTTCTGTTGGAAACGCGGCTTCCTCAGCGCGGTGCCCTACGTCCCGATGGAGCGGAAACCGAAACGACCACCGAAATGGTACACGGAAGAAGAGCGCGACCGATTCCTGGGCGGCCTCTTTCGGCTGCAGCCGAAATGGTACGCATTCTTCTACCTCACCGTGCGTCTCGGTCTTCGTGTCTCAGAGGTCTACGCCATCTCGAGGAGCCGCCTGCGTGACATCCCACCCCAGCTGATCGTCGACCGTGCGGTCCAGCGGGGAACCAAAGAGCGTCCCGCGATGCTGGTCACGCGAAAGAACGATGAGGCCTACGTCTTGGACCTCACACACGACATCATGGAGGCCATTCGGTGGCACATCCGGCAGGGATACGCTGGGCCCGAGTTCCTGTTCAGCAAAGACGGGAACTTCCCGCGCTACATCGATGGCTATAGGCAGCCGGCTCGCAACGTACAGCGGGCGCTTGGTCTGAGACCCCTGAGTCATCACGCGCTCGGGCGCCACTCGGTTGCAAGCCAGGCGGTGACAGGTGGGCTCTCGATCAAGGCCGTGCAAGCACAGCTCGGTCACCGCTCGGAGCAAAGCACGCACATGTACGCGCATCTTGGGTCGGGCGCGCAGCTCCGCTTGGTGGAGGCGTTGACGCCCGCAGCCCCGCCCCATGTCAACCTCGCGTCAACGGTCGAGAAGCCGGGCGCCTAGCCGCGTCGCCAACTGCCCACTTTCGTTGGCACCGGAGCCTGAAACGAAGCCCATTTCCGCCAGGTGATCAGTCGGAAGCTCATTGATGCGGGTACTTGGCCAAGGCGAACTTGCGGTGGGCCCAAAGTGGTGTCTGACATGACCCCTGTCTTGGGCGTGCCCCGGACACCGCCTGAAAAGGAGTACCGCCATGCGAGCTTTTGGCGCGGCGAGCAGTGCCTCGGTGTCTTTTGCGGTTGCCGCCGCTCTGGTGGTCGCTGCAGCAGCAGCACGAAGTGCATCACCGCGCGGCTGTGCCTGACCTTGGTGAGGACCATTAAATTGGTTTTCGCGGTAATGGCGATGCTGACCTTTGCCGGCAGCAGCAGCGAGACGGCTCTTCCACCACATTTGGGGGCGTTGGGCCTTGCTAAACTTGCGGTCTTTGGGCCTTCGTTGGCCTCTGTGCCCCAAGATTGGCCCCACTGTTCACGCTACCGGCCGCATCTCAAAGGGCACGGTGCTGATCCGTCTCCTCCTGGAGGCTCGCGTTCCATAAGGAAGGGGATTGGCCTTTAGTGTTTGAGAAAGCGTGGTTCAGGATGTAGGAATTAGTCCATGAACCGCGCTTATTCATTCCGAATGCCGAAATGGGAAGACGCCGTAATGTCCGCGAAAGCCAGGGCTGTCCGGGAGGCGTTCGCGCTGACAGATTCGGAATCGTCGCGTGTGGTACTTAGAGACGTTCACCTGCCATCGGACGGGATTGTATACGTAACCGGATACAGCGGCACAGGCAAAACAACGCTCCTGCGTCAGCTTCGTGAGGACTTTCCCCATTCGGCGGCTCTGCCCGAGATCGAGGATCCCGAGGCGCGGCCGATAGATATCCTCGGCGGCAGGCCCGAGGATGCGGTCCGGTGTTTGTGCCGCGCCGGGCTCAGCGAGCCCCGTGCTTTCCTCACTCCCTATAGCTTTCTCTCTGATGGACAAAAGGTTCGGGCGCGCCTCGCACTTCTGCTATGGCGCCGACCCACAAGAGTCATTATCGATGAGTTTCTCTCCGCGCTCGACCGATTGACTGCGCGAGTTGTCGCCTACAACTTTCAGAAGTGGTGTCGCCGTCTCGGCATCGCCGCAACCGTGGCCACGGCCCATCGCGATCTACTCGAGCCGCTTGCCCCGGATTCCGTCGTGGATTTGGATTTCCACGGCTGCGCTGAAAACCTCCAATCCAAAGCTTCAGACTGCCCAGTTCTCCCGGAGTTGGAAGAAGTCGAAGTCGGCTTAGGGCAACGTCAGGATTGCTTATCGTTGGTCGATCGCTTCCACTATCGTCGTTTGCGCGAGCACTTGGTCGATTGGAAGTCCGCTCAGATACGAGTAGCTCGGTACCGCGGAAAAGTCATCGGTGCGGCGGTCTACAATCGTCCATTCCCTCACAGTTTTGTCAGAATGTCTTTCTTCCGGGAACTAAACTCCCATGTTTTGAACTGTTTTCGAGTCGTGATCCACCCGATTTTTCGCGGAGTAGGCCTACTCGCGAAGCTGGAACCTTTGCCAGATAGTGAAACGACTGTTGTCACTTCGGTCTCAACATTCGAAGTGTACTTCCCGTTTCATCTCTCAGTAGGCTATCTGCCGGGCAACGATCCCTTGACCCACAAATCTCGGGCCCAGGAAGAGCTGGAAGACTTTCTTCAAGAGCACGGCGGCGTGAGCTTTCGCGAGCTGCGGCGTCCGGAGACTGCAGAAGCATTCTTCGCCAGTCTTCGATACAGGGAACAGCGCGAAATTCGGAGACTCACTGCAAGAATCGTCACCAAGCGCCACGTCGACTACTGCCTGTATCTCTGCAAACTGATTGATGTTAGCGTCGAGGCCTTGGGGGGTGATATGCAAGAGCTGGAAGATTTCTTCGGGCATCACGCCCGAGTGGGGGCAGAGAATGCGCCGGGCCAGATACTCGCGAGCTCGCTATTCTTCCCCATGAGTTCGTTCTACAAACGCGTGAGATAAAACGACCTCATCGATATCAGATAGTGACTGCCGATGGACCGTCCTTTATGAAGCATTGAATATACGCGTCGCCACTTGTCCCTCGCGTGTACACGGTGTCCTCGTATGCTTCGTACTGCCGCCGCTCGACGACAATCCGGCTGAAATACGGTAAATATTGCTGCCGAAGGACCGGTCTCGTCGAGAAGAAGGGTATCAGTACGCCTCCGTTGCGAAGGACCTTCACCAACTTGGGAACGACTTCATCCCACAGTCTCTGATCCCTCCACACCGACATGGGCAGCGCCGGATCAAAGAAGATTCCATCAAAGGACTCGCTCGGCAGCTCGGAGACAACGGAGAAGAAGTCGGCATGGCGTATCTCAAGAGTGCTTGGGAGCTCGGAAACCCCCTCACGAAACATCTCAATCACCTGTGCGTGCTTCTCCAGGACGACATGCCGCGACGTGTTTGGGTGTCGAGCGATCGCGAGTGCCGAGAACCCAAAACCCAAACCAACCTCTAGAAACTCAGACCCGTAGCTGCAAAGTAATCGCGCAGACTCTTCCATGAGCTCGCTTTCCCATCCCTGGACAGCTTGCCCATTCTCGATGCGCAATGTGGTGTTACCTTCTGGGCTCCGGAGAACTTGGATGTTGGCGTCTTCAGTCACTGTGCTATCTCCACCGGTTACCATCTGCGGGCGCTCAGCGTTGCGCTCATCCAGATGCACCATTTCTCGTGTTCGTTTCTGGATACCGGATTCCAAAATGCTGGCGGCACGTCGAGATGGCGAGGTTTTGTACGGCAAACGCCGTGAAGTAGTATGCTTGCGGTATGGCATCTGAACCAAACCTTAGCTCGAATTGGGTCGACAGAGTCCTATCTGGTGCTCCCTTGAGTCGCTTCATCGTAGGCTCAACCGAACTATACGGACGCAGGTATGGAGGGACGAATACACCGATTCTTACAGGGCCTTGCTGCGTGCACTCAATTTCCAAAGAAATGCGCAGCGGCTCCGTGGGCTGAATGTGATCGGCAGCACGACACGTCACAATCGGTGATGATGGAAGTCGGAACGACTTGTCTCCGCATCTCAAGCAATAACAGCAAATCACTGACAAATCGCCAGAAACCAGCGAGCAACGCCGGAATTCTTGAGCGGGGTAGCCGCACGAGCACTCTCTCGACAGAACACTGTCGGGATCCAAGAGGGCACGGTCACCGAAGTACGCTGCGTAATTCATGATAGGATCCTCTGGATTCTGCAAGACCCGCGAAGCAATCTGATGATCGATCGACTGCACGTCAGCGCGAATCGACTCGCTGAGAACCCCGGGACGGCGCCGTTCTTTGTCGCGAGAGTCGCGTGTAAGAAATGCGCTTAGCTTCTTGCTTAACTTGTGAAGACGCAAACGAAGCCGATCGTTCTCCGATAGCAGTGTACTGGTCAGATAGGCGCGGGCACGTTCAGCAACCGTTCTCATTTCATTGGAGATCGCCAAGGGGTCCTCGTGCACTATCGGTTCTCGCGAGGGCAGGCCAAAATGCCAGAACGCCGGGTATGGGTGTTCCCAGCGAAGGCTCTCATTGAGCATCTTCGTACAGCCAGCGTTGCCGATTTTGCGGTGCTCGAGCCAATGTCGATTCTCTGGCTCTGCCGAGTCGTGGACACTTACCGAAGCGACTATGCGCTGCGCACAACCATCAACAGCGTTTAGCAGAAGCACGTACTTTGGGTCGTATAGCGCCAAGTCTGCCATCGGCCCTGCGTTGCAGGCACTGAGCACGATTTCGACCGCCTGAACCCGCCGTAGCGGAATGAGCTTCGCTTCATCTTTGTAGCATGGGTGGCCGTACCCACAGCGGGGATATTGCTGGTCCTTTCCTCCCTCAACGTGCGGGTTCCTACCACAAACTGTGAACTCCCCGAGATTAATGCTGTCGTCTTTCCCGTGTCCTTGGAACAGGATACTTCTCCACCGCCGCTCCATGACAATTGGCAGAATGTCGACGGTGTCGAAATCGTTCTCAGAGTAGACTTGAAGGTTCCCGTTGGAGGTGGGTGAGTCGACAGAGGAAAACAACCCTGCGACAACCACTTCAGGCGCGGGCGTGGCCCATTGCTTTGCAGCCATCCACTGCAACGAATGCTGGTCACGGCCCGTTAGGAAACCGAGATTAAGGCCGGGCGAGTCGTGGGAAGCCATCAGTAGCGAGGACACATTGCGCCACGACAACGACTCATACAAACCTACGATAAGCAAGCTCCTATCAATTCCAGGCTCATTCAATCGTCGCCTTGCCTGCTCTGGCGAAATCCAACGACGAGCCAGGGGACGAAGAAAGTCAATAACGCACGCGCTGACGCCCGCGCCGAGAAAGATCCCGACCTCCGACGGGTGGGGCGCTGCGCTGCCGGTGTACACGTTTTCCGCAAGCAAGAGTGACTCGGCGAGATCGTCTCGTGGTCCGACCCACACGGGAATGGGCGGTGCGGCATCGCGACCAAAGCGCTGTAGCCGGTCCACGAACTCCCTGTGACTGCGAACAGGAACGAAGATCGGCATGGCTCAGTAGGCCCAGTCGGGAATATCATGACCCAGGTCGATCGTATTGCTGAAACCAGCGGCAGTCGACGAACAACCGGTACAGATCTGCGGTCCAGCCACGTAGAGACGCTGAACGATCTCCTGCATACGATGTGAACGGCAATGCAAATGCACTTGACTCGCCAGTGGTTCTCCGAAGGCTATGGCATTGGGACGATGCGGGAGCAAGCTACAGGGAAACAGGAGCCCATTCCGCGCGTCCAAGTATCGGATCCTGTTGACAACGTGACACCTACGGTCCGGACGGGGCGGGACACCGGTCTTCAGGTACCGTTCGCGCTCCTCAGGAGTTTCGCCGCACCAGACCTTGCCCATGGGCACGAGACGACCGGCTTGATGCCCTTGCCGATACACATACTCCACAACGCGGTCGAGTTCCTCCAAGTCTTCTTCGCGATAGTCGAGGGGGCCCTCCAGTTTTAGCGAGGACAACTCCCAGGCGTCAATTTCCAGCGACGTGAGTAATACCTGCAAACGAGGCATGTCCCGAAAGTTTGACGGTCCGCATACCGTGTTCACGCGACGTCGAAGGCCGTGGCTTCGGGCACGTCGGAGACCCTCCACAGCTCGCTCGAACAACCCCGGTCGGCGTCGGATCTGATCGTGCAACTCAGGAGTCGCGCTGTCAATGCTGACAACAACCTCCTCAAGACCGGCGCTTCCGAGGGCATCCAGTAGCTTGCACAAAAGCAGCCCGTTGGTAATGATTGAGGTGCGGAGCCCGTGGTGTGATGCGACGGCTACCAACTCCACAATGTCAGGGTGTGCTAGTGGCTCACCTCCGGTGAAGCGCACGAAACGGATCCCGTCCTGCTTTGCTCGGGACAACAACGCATCCAGATCCGCAGGTGAGAATCGGTAAGGATCCTTGGAAAAGGCAAACCCGCACATCTCGCAACCAGCGTTGCACGCCTCCAGAATGCGGACAAAAAGGTACTCAGGCATCTCTATCTGAGGGTGGGGTGCGCTCGTCGAATTGCAGTAGTTCGTCCAAGATCTCATCCTGGCCCGGGCGGTGCGATCCTCCCATCGCACTCATGCGTAGCAACTGGACAGTATCGATGCTGTCATCGGTAAAGAGCTCGTTCAACATACGGTGTACTTCAGACTCATGCCGGGTGAGGATTTCGTCCAAATACTGCATGCACAGCTGGATCCCCACCCTTTCATCCATGTTTCCGCCTAGCAAGAACTGTGGCCCGAAGCGGCTGAACGCCATACTGCAAGATTCCGGCAGCACCTTGCGGTATGTCTCGCTTATGAGCGCCTGACTGTAGTTCTGCGGTAGCAGGAAGCGAAGTGGCTTGTCTAGAGCAATGGCTTCAAGCGTGGTGGTGATCCCAGGGGCTGTGACCACCAACCTCGCGCCCGCCAAGAACTCGCGAAACTCCGCTGGAGAGAAGTGCCCAACCATAACGTCGACACCAGGGGCGCCCGAACGATCGATGTGCCTTAGCAATTCTTCCCGGCAGCACATGACAACTTTGGAGTATCGGTCGCGCGCCGCGTGGACAATTACCTCTGACAACAGGCGGACATACCGCGAATAGATTTCTCCATCTGAGAAGGGATTGGCGCATCCCGAGAAGTTAACTAGCAGGAGCGAAGAATCAACCTGGGGCGAACCTAGGCGCTCGCCGTTCGCCAGGGTGATCGGGCCCACCGATCTCAGTCTCGTTTCGTCGCTCCATTGTCCGAGCCGATTCGTCTCTACTAGGTATTCCTGCACGAAATACGTACGGACCTTTTCGATGCCGGGAGGTAGTCGCGGCCACATCCAGGCTAAGCTATCGACGAGATGCAGAGGGGGCAAGTCGTCACCCCAATATGACAGGAGTGTCAGATTAAGGACAGAGACTACGTGCTCATACGTCTTGAGTTGTGGAACAAGGTCACGCAACACCTGGGGACAATCTACATCGATCGAGAAAACGCGATCGAACGCGTTCGCCTTGAGAGCGAAATCGCGGTCGATGCCTTTGCCGAAGAAGTGCGTTTCAATGTCCGGTCGACGTTCGCGCAGTCGACTGGCTATCGTCACCGCCTTAGAGACTGGTCCAAAGCCAAAGGCGGTGGAAAGAAACGCCCAGGATTTGGTGGTCGTGACCGAGCCGCTGATTCCGCGGATGATCGCCACTATTTGCTGACAAAGCTCGTCTTGAAGATTCCAATCATCGAGCAAAAACTGAGGGGCCCACACAGTCTCGCAACGGGCCACCGTGTGCAATCCTTCGAGAAGTGGCGAAGACGATGTGTCGCCCATGCGCCGTACTAGGACGATCGGCTTGTTCATTGCCGTGGCCCAACCAAGCTCCACGTGCACCCCCATGCTCCCTTCAGCGAAGGCCACGACACAGTCAGCGCGCTGGATCTCCAACATGTCAAACGGGGTGCAAACGTGCGCGGGACGAAGGTGTTTACCAAAACCTTCAAGGCTGTGCGCTAGGAAGACTTCGTGCCCAGCCGCGGTGAGGTCCGATTCCAGTCTGCATAAGAAACGCCTGATGCCTGGCGCTAAACGCGGGGCAATGCTGCCCTCCTGGGCCTCGAGAAACCGGGTGAACGGTGCAGCGATGAAAATCCGCACGTCTCGTCCCCTTCAATCTCCCAGCACCGCAGTCAAGGCTGGAGCGGCGGGAGACAGCGTCGTTTCGAGGACAAATTGGCTAAGAACACGCCGCATCCGATGTTCCACCTGGGCGATCGAGTTGCCGGCCACATGCACGAACCCGCTTGAGTAGTGGGATGCTCTCCGGTTCGGGATGATGTCGCCAACGCGGAACCGGAGAGCTCCGTCAATGACTCCGGGAAGGGCAGTGAGTTCCCGCAAATCGGTGATTCGCGATACTCGACCAGGTTTAGCCGGTAACAGGAGATCACCGACGACGAGATCGCGCGTATACTCGAGCTTTGGTTTCCTGCCTAGGTGCAAGTCAATTATCGCGTCGAAGATGTTGAACCCGTAGGCAAGGCCGTGGTTCGCCGGAATCTCACACCCTGCACAACGCAATGCCACCTCACTAATCAAATAGTCGCCAGTCGGTGAAACGAACAGCTCCATGTGCAAATAACCGGCATCAAGCTGCATGCCGTCGACAATCCTCTGCACGACTTCGGTCATGTTGACGGTGAAGTCGGGCGGTCGGCGGCGCACACTTATGTTGGCATTGATGGCCCCTCCGGTGGCAGCCAAGGGAGATTCTGGGAAATAGGAGAGGTAGGTGTCCAAGACTTGTCCATCGTGAATCAAAGCACAACACTCGTACTCCTTGAGGGGAACAAATTGCTCAGCCATCCACGCCTTGGAGCTGTCCAACCGCAACCGCATGGCTGAAGCGGCACTGTCCACTAGATATGTGTCGATACAAGCAAAACCCTCGACCCACTTGACGATCAATGGCCAGCCCCAGCGCTCCGAAAGACCGATAAGCTCCTCACGGGCCTCGAGAGGCTGCGAAGCGGCAACGCTGAAGCCTAGTTCCCGCAACTTCGCCTTCATGACCAGCTTGTTGCGTAGCCAGGTGACTTGCTGCGCACTCAACGCGGGCAGCCCCAGCTCGCGTGCGAAAGCATGTGCAACTTGCTGTGCTGGCTCAGAGGGGTTTAGGAAATGGTCGACTTTGAGCGCGGCATGTCGCGACCACTCCCGGAAGCGGCGAGCTTGCAGAGACGGGTCGCTGTCCGCGTTGATGGTAAAGGTAGGAAGGTGGGATGTTGCATCTCGATAGTCTCCTGGTAGGTCGGCCAGGCTATGTTCAAAACGCAACAACACGGGGGTCACGTCTGCGCGTGCGAACAGGCGCCGCGCCAGCGTGCACGGGCGATCGTCGACGAATAGGAGAGTCGAAGTGCTCGTCGGAATCGCGACTGTCATATCAGGCTCCCATCTCAGAAAGACTTCAACACTGTCCCGAACGCCTCTGCCTCGGCCGCTTGCTCATCCAAAGTCAATTCCGGCGAGACACTTAGACAAAGCAGCCTGCTCAATCGATCGCGAGTGTCGGAGTAGTCGCAGGGCGCCGTGTCGATCGAGCCGACCAGATTCCAAGGGAATCCGTCGCTGTAAATCGACTGACGGTCGCGAAACACCGGATGGTCAGGCAGAAAGTACTTATCAAGTGTCCAGTGGGGCAGTTGCCTTTGACGAAGCCCATCCATGGCTCGCTGCCGATGTTCGGTCGATTCGAACAGCACTCGAAGGCTAACTTTGACATCGCCCGGGCCGCGATCGATAACCGAGAAGAAGCCCCGCTCGGGTACCAATTCGCGCATCACGGCGTAGCCGCGTTCGAGTCCGGCCAAGATGTCGTCGAGCCAGCGAAACTGCTGGAGTTGAATTGCGGCGGTCGCCTCTGAGGCGACCAGGTTCTCACCGAAGAACGTCTCTGCTTTCCAGGTAGGGTACGCACCGTGAACCCGGGTCGCCCCGTGATCGTGGTAAGCACGGGATAGCTCATAGCACCGATCACTGTTGGTGATCAGTAGGCCACCCTCGCCTGAGGTGAGAACCTTGTTGTGGTGGAAGCTGAAAACGCCGGCATATCCGCACGCACCCACCATGCGCCCATCTTGATGATGGGCTCCCAAAGCTTGTGCGGCATCCTCTATGACGTACTTGCACCCGGCTCGGATTGGATTCACTGCTCCTTCCATATGCGCAACGATGGCTCGCTCAGCATCGGCAGGAAGCCGTGAAAAATCAAAGCGAAAATGGTCGTCCACGTCGAGTAACACCGGAATCAAGCCGCACGACAAGACGGCACCGACAACCGCAACAAATGTAACTGCCGGAACGTATACTACATCCCCTACCGACGGCTGCGTCGCAACCAATGCCACGCGAAGTCCCTGAGTGCAGTTCTGCAAGGCCAAGGCATGTCGCACCCCGAACAACCCCTTCGCCAGGTCTTCCAGTTTAGATGCCTGGCTCATCTCAGGCGTCTGATAGCGAAAGAGGACTCGACTCTCGATTGCTGCGCGCAGCTCGTGCATATCGTGCCAATCGAGGTAGTTCGCCCCGTAGGGCAGCGGACGCAGTCTCCCAGTCTTTTGGCGTGCATCCGCCATTAAGTCTTCCAGACATTCGGAAGCACGGCATGCTCGCCGGCGTAGTTTTGGATCCAAACACGGTCTTCGTGCATCTCAAACTGGTGGGCGTGCAGGGGAATCTTGCCGAGTTTCGTCGTTAGCACGTATGTTGGCACGGCGAATCCAGTCATGTAGCCAGAAACCGCGTCCATGAGCTCCCTGCCTCTTTCGATAGTTGTCGCAAATCCGGAGACACCCCTGACATTGTCGCAGTGATATAGGTAGTAGGGCCGCACGCGGATTCTCAACAACTGCCTTAGCAGGTCTTTGAACGTAGCGTCGTCGTCGTTGATATCCCTAAGCAGAACCGTTTGATTCTGCACGGGGACTCCATGCCGCAACAATCGGTCACACGCCGCCGCGGCCTCCGCGGTAACCTCTTTAGGATGATTGAAGTGGGTGTTGAGCCAAACTGGATGAAAGGCTTCCAGCATGCGACAGAAATCGAGCGTGATGCGCTGCGGAAGCAAGACTGGATATCGCGTACCGACTCGAATAATTTCAACATGCTCGATGGCACGAAGTTCACGCAGAATTGCTCTCAGCCGCTCGTCGCCGTACGTTAGCGGATCGCCACCGGTCAACAGAACGTCGCGAATCTCCGAGTGGCTGCGGATATAGTCGAAATCCTCGGTGAAATTCTCCGCCTCTCCGGTCTCAAAGTAACTGCTGCCGTACGCGGAAGTATGATATTTTCGCGTGCAGTGTCTACAGTACACAGGGCAGAGCTGAGTCACCAACAGGATCGCCCGATCGGGGTATTTATGTATTACCCGATTCGTCCGTCGAAAGTCGCGATCCCCCACGGGGTCCGCTTCTGAGTCGGGCAGATCTTGGAACTCAACCAATCCGGGAACTGCCTGCCGGCGGATGGGGCACGCTGGACTATCCGGGTCCATCAAATCGGCATAGTATGGCGTGACCGTCCACCGATACAGGCCGCGACAACGCTCTATCGCCTCGGTCTCGTTCGCGTCAAGCCGAATCCACTTGCGCAGGTGCGACACCGTGGAGATTCGATTGCGCATCTGCCACCTCCAGTCGTTGCGCTCGTCACCCAAACGCTGATAAGTCTCACGACTTAGCTCTTCCGATGTCATGACGTGGCTCCCGAATCAGGAACGGCTTGCAGGCAAGAAACAGCGCGGCGTGCGACGCGGCGATAGCAATCAAGTTATACACGCCCGGCACGGTACTTTGGTCTGTACGAACGCTGAAAGCAACCGTTCCCTCCGCTCCGCCCGACACAGACACCTCTTGTACATGTGGATAGCAGGAGGCCCGGAGCCAGGGCGGCGGTCGCTCGAAATGCAGCGATACAAAAGCACGTCGTCCGAACGCCTGATTATTTCGGAAGCGAACCACCTGCTCGACTGTTTCGCCCAGTACGCATGAGGTAGAAGATTCGATCCTCAACGGGAGTTCTTCTGAAGGTGAATCTGAGGTTACTCCGCAGCGCACGCAATGATGAAGGGTCCTCCGAACCTCGGCCCGCATCGGTGATTCCAGCTGCACTCGAAATCTTGGATTGTTACAATATTCGCAGCGCCCGGCCCTCTCCTCGATACCAATGAACTGCAAATGCCCGCTGTAGAAAGGAAGAAAGTAGTACGGCATGTTCCAGCGCGACCATCGTCGCACCAATATATCGTCGGCTGCTGCGACAACCATGCGGAACAGCCCGAACTCCTCTTCGATGCGATCGCATCTATCAAGCGAAGACACTTGCTCGCTCAGGATGAAAGCGATCCGCTTGGCGTGATCTAGCCCCCGATTGGCAAGGGCGACTATTTCTCTCAGATCACCTGCCATTTGCTTCAGCTCGGGCCCGTCTCGCAGCCCCTCAGCACGATCGACCTTACGGTGTACAATACCAAGAAACGCCACATTCCGTTCCACTGAACGGAACTGATTCACTAGGCGTGCTTGCGCGTCTAGGGCTGGCTCAATTCGAAGCTTCATGGGAGCGAAGGTCATCGGCGCCCCGGAGAACGCAAGCAATGAAAGCGGATGGCCGGTCAACTTAGGAAGCACAGCCACCATCGCGGGCGCCATGCCTGCCGGGCCATCGACCACACGAACTCGAAGCTCAGACCGACGTGACAATTCCTCAGCCGCTGCACCCTCGATGTGCAGCAATAGTGCAGCACTCCCCGAGCTCCGGAGTTCGAGCTCAATCCCTTCGGCGTTGTCGTCCGTTTCGGACAGCGCAACGGCTCGTGTAGCCTTGCTAGGCGGAAACAAGCGTGTCGCGGCGTCGCCAAGCAGCAAATACGACGGTTGATCGCGCGTCGCAGCTTGGTGAAACGCGCGGAATACCAACGCAGCTTCGCCGCATCGCAATCCGGACGCGAGGAGAGCCTGCACCAATAGCGGTCCCGTTGCGGTAGAACGTAGGACTTTGAAACTCGAAAGGAACCACGCGGCGTAGCCTTCCAGAGCTCCTAATGCGAGCGACAGTTGAGTGGGAAACAGGCCGCCGGCCAGGCCGATACCGGAACATGCTTCGTTGAAAATGAACTTGCTCCGGACGCTGTCGATAGGCACAAACAGGAGCTCTCTCCTACGGTTGCGATGACAGAAATCGCCAACAAGACAGGGCGCGTCAACGGGCAGGAATTCCCGCGCTAGTGTCGAGTCGCCCAACGGTCTCCGACCGCAAAGCACTCCAGCATTCAGATTGGCGTCGATGTTGTCCCCATGGCTGGACAGGGCAAGCACGTCCATCGGCCCGTCGATGAGCGTCTGTACCTTCTCCCGGCTCAGCTCTTCCCAGTCAGTCACGCCATGGTCGTACTCGGTACCAAAGCCTAGCTTGTGCATTAAGACGGTCTCCCGGCGGTCGAAGTTGACATGCTGATATACGCCACCCTTCAGGATCAGGAAGGTTAGCCGCGACAAATTCACCGCAGTAAGGAGGCCGAAAGGAAGGCCACCGAATCCACCGGAACTCCGGTCCACGAGTCTTTCCACTATTTCGGGCTTCAGCGAGTCAAGCGAGGCAACCAGGGTGTAAGATTCGGCGTCCGGACGTTGTGGTCGCGCGAAGAGATCACCCCAGTCTTCAAAAAGCTCGAATGAACGGGCTTCGGCCATCGCCAAAGCGACTGCGCCCCAGCACAAAGAGTCATTTCGCGCAATGACGAGATGGTTATGCTGATTTGAAGCAAGCATATCTCGCCTATCTGTTCGAGGGGAATGATTGGGTTGTTTGTCGTCCGCATGGCCGCTCGGATGCCGTAGCTCCGAGAAGCGATGCATGAGCTCGTCGACCAAGGACCGACGGGCATCACTTTGCCCCCGGGTCTGCGCGAGTCGACGGTCGAGTTCAATGGCGAGTCCCTGGGCTGATCTCTGATGTCGTGGAAAGAGTTCCAAGAACGAGGGCCAGTCCACGCTGACCAGCTTGCACAAACGCAGCCAAGAGTCGTACGGTTCTCGACCCCCCGGAGAAAGCAGCCAGAACGGTCGCGAGCCGTGAGTAGATGGTGAAATGCTGCGGCTTATGATCAGGCCAGAGATGTACTCGGCCAATCTGTTACAAACCACGACGGTGACACCAGTGCGAACGAGAGACTCCATTATAGGCTCCACGTATAGGCTCCGCGACGCAACGCTAGCCTCAGCCGAATCCTCGTTGTCAGCTGCATTGAGACCCCCGTCGATCTAGGTGCGCGCCCAGCTGGGAAAGGTATCGTGTTTGGTGTCACAAGGGATCCGATTGGTGAAAGCACAACTCACTGCGTCTTGCTGATCTGCCCGCTACGTTCGTCCACTCTTAGTGTGAGTCCCTGGGTGAAATCGTCACTCAGGGTTCAAATCCCTGCCCCTCGCCGCAAGGGTTGACACACGACCCAGACACCCACACTATGCGGGGGAATCGCTTGTGCGGGAACCCATAGGAGGAAGACGTTACTATGGCTAAGCAAGAAATCGAAACCAGAATAGAGCTGGACCTCACGGAAGAACAGCGCGACCTACTAAGGTCGCACGGGGTCGATACGGAGTCGCTTACGGTCCACCTTACGGAGGACGACGTCAAGAAGCTGAAGACGCAGGTGAAGCTTCCTCCTATCGACCTAGTTTGCTGGTAGGTTCTTCCGTCGACTAAACAGTAGTTACGGGCGGCACGGAACCCGGGTCGTACGGCCGGGAAACTAGTTTCACCTTCGCACAGGTTACCGTTACGTCTGTCGCGGATGGAGCGACGGTTTCAATCCCTTGATCGACTTCCTCACGTTTCAGACTACCGTCGCGCGGATCGGGCTTGCTTGTGTCCTCTGTCTGGGCGTTGTTGAAGCCATTCGCGCCCTGCGATCGCCTGATGAATGGCGACTACACGGCATAGCCCGTTGCCCCGGCGTCACGCTGGTATCGCGTCGGCTGCCTCTACTCACCGCTAGCGCTCTGTTCTTCGTCGCTACCGGATGCTTTGTATTGAAAGTGCAGCCGTTCCTGTCGGCACTGTCGATGGCAGCCATCTTTCTCGTTTTGGTCAGCCTCTACCATTCGCTCCCATGGTCGGGATACTACGAAGCGGATGACCACGGCAGCCCGGTTCGGCATATCTACCATCATCTTCACCTTGCGGGTGTCTGTGCGCTTGGCGCAGCAGCCAATGAATCCGTCGCACTAGTCGCCGGCGTCCCGCGCACGAGGCTCAGCGCCGTCGATGTAGCTGATATATCATTCGTGAACGTGATGTGGGTGTGTATTGGCAGTCACTACTTCATAGCCGGATTGACCAAACTCAGAAGGCGGGGGCGGGGTTGGGTAGATCGGCGCCTGTTCCCGTTCTACATAGCCCTGCTACGCACCTACAGGCTCGGAGACAGCGGCCGAAATGGCACGGACAGTCTGAGTTCGCTCATCCTATCGCGACCACGTTTTGGACTGTTGCTGCTCTGGATGGCGCTCGCTTGTGAACTGAGCGGCGTGCTCTATCCCTTCTGTGGGCCCATGGCTCGAATGGCCATAGGGGCCGGTTTGATCGGATTCCACGTGGTGAGTCGTTATGTTCTTTTCATTGATTTTCGTGAGAACCTGATCATGTTGATCACCTTCAGTTTTCTTGTCGTTCCGCAAACGGGGCTCTCGCTTGGTTGTGCGGCTTTCGCCGCAATCGTTGCAGCGTCGTTCTTGCTGGGTGAGCGCCTCTACCCTTTCTCAGTGCTGGGGATGTTCACGTCTCCATTCCGGCCCGCGACAGTCCTGTTCTTCGTCGATGGCGAGAGCGGTAACGTGATTCCTACTTCAGCGCTCATCGACGGAACAACATCCGGTGTTTCTCGGGAGATGCAGATGTACCTTTCGAAGGGCGGAACAGTCAGAGAATTCGCCAAGACGATCGAGAAACGCGTGGCGTTGGTTGGCCGCGGACTTCGGTCGGCGCCGATAGGCGCGATCGTTCGAACCATCAGCGTACGGGACGACGGACACGTCGAATCTGAGGAAGATCGGTATCCTGATTGCTTTGGCAAGGTGGTAGGCGTCCCGACTCAGATCACCGCTGCCAGTAATGCATAGAGACTACTCGCTCGCAATGGAGTCAGAGGATCACGCTCGCCGATGGTTATATATGCCAATGCGACCATTCTGCCTGATCCGGCGACCCCACGCAGAACTCGAAGCCGGGCACGTTAGTTCTCGCAACAAACGATGCGATGGTCCGAGTTCGACAAATATCGTAGGGGCCACCAGCGCGGTCACTCAATAGTTGTTTCATCTCGTCAGGCGTCATGCCTCGTCTGACGAGAGACTGAGCACGAGCCAAGCGCGCGCTCGACTCAGTTGTGGGAGCCAGAGCGCGTAGTTGAAGCTCGGGTACCAAGAAATGATTCGTGTGAACAAGATACTCTCGGTCCTCAATCACAGCCAGTTCACTGGAGGTTAGCTCTATGCTCGTAAGTCGGTCATCCTGAGCAAGCGTGAGGCTGGCCGCGCCACTTCGTTGAACTCGTCTTAGAAACTCAATCGCCGAGTCAATCGATTCGTGCTCGAGAATCGCTCGCGTTAAGAAATCGCAGGGAACTCCGATACCCGGCTGCGGATCAACTAGAGTGTCAACCAAGAGAGTCAAACCATGCTGATTCCTGCTTGCAGCGCAGCCGGGCAAGTTATATGCATAGGAGAGACCCGCGAAGCGCACCTGACTTCCAGTAGAGGCGGATGACACTGTGGCATCCAGTAGAAACAAGTCGTCGATACACTCGGGAGCAGCGTCTTCGTTGTGCCCGACAACGATTCCACGATCTCCGCGGCTGCCCACGCTTGTGCAGCCGTTCTCGCCTCTGACCTCAAGTTGTGCGAGATACTCACGCGAGGCAGTGCGAAGACCGCCAGCATTGAGGAAGAATACGACTTCAAAAGGCGCAGCCGCCGCTTCGGCCAGATTGCGCAACTCATCGAGTAGGTGCGGGAGCGATTCCTCAACTCGTTCAAGGTACGGCGCTTGACGCGCTGCTAGCGTTGCACGATCTATTCCTGCCGACGAAAGTTGGCCGACGGTCTCCTCCGTAGCAACTAGAATTCGGTGCCGAAAGCGCGTTCCAATGCAGCGACCAACATCGGCATTCGTCCCTTCGACTTTGAGTACGATTCCTGGATCCATTGGCGGCTTTCCTCAGTTCTGTATTGGTAATGTGAAGCATCCGCTTCAAGGCGCCCTGCCTTTATGAGTAGCACTCTCCTCGCCAACTTGCCCGCGAAGGACGAAGTAGCCGGCAAGAGAAGATGTTTCTAGCGGCTGAAGCCACTGGGGAACCTCGACGGTCCGAGGCGCCCGTAAAGACTCATGTCAACCTCAAGTCAACGAGCAACGAGGGCGTCGGCGAGCTAGTCGCGCAAGATCTTGGAATGCTTCTGCCGGCACCACTGAATTCAAACGACAAGCTTCGGATCTCCGCTCCGAAGGTCGCGTGCGTCTTGATCCCTTTCGAAAGCGAGCTCGAGGCCGCCGTTCCTGCCGGAATCGTGTTAGACCTCCATCTGACGAACCCGAACATGGCGATGCGGAAGTTCCTGTCGGAAAGGAACCGAATGCATGGCCGTTAGGAAACTCGCCAACTCATGGCAATACGACTTCCAGATCAAAGGCTACGGGCGCCAGCGAAAGGCTGGCTTCCGCACCAAAGTCGAAGCTCTGGAAGCCGAACGACGGGCGCGCGGCGACCTGATCTCAGGTCGACGGCGCGTTGGCTTTGCCGAGGCGTACCAGCAGTACGTCTCGGCCACGACGATGAAAGATCGCAGTCAGGATTTCTACGTTCATCTCTGGCTGCAGATCGAACCCACCCTCGGACACCTCTTCATCGAGGAGGTGGACACGGCGGCAATGGACGCGCTCAAGCACGCCCTTCCCGCTCACCTCGGACCGACCTCGGTCAACCACCGGCTCTCGTTAGTGCGTGCAATCCTTCGGTTTTGTTGGAAGCGGGGCTTCTTAGCCTCAGTGCCCTACGTGCCGATGGAGCGCACCGCCAAGCAGCCGCCGAAGTGGTACACGCAAGAAGAACGCGACTGCTTCCTCGACGGGATGTTTCGGCTTCAGCCGCAATGGTACGCGTTTTTCTACCTCACGGTGCGACTCGGCCTTCGGGTCTCGGAGGTCTACGCCATCTCGCGGAGCCGTCTTCGGGACATCCCACCTCAGCTGATCGTCGATCGGGCGGTCCAGCGGGGTACGAAGAGCCGGCCCGCGATGCTGGCGACCCGGAAGAACAACGAGGCGTACGTCTTGGACCTTACCCAGGACATCGTCGACGCCATCCGATGGCACATCCGCCAAGGATATGGCGGTTCGGAGTTCCTGTTCAGCAAGGACGGGACCTTCCCTCGCTACATCGATGGCTACAAGCGACCGGCCCGCGAAGTGCAACGCACTCTTGGCCTTCGACCGCTGAGTCACCACGCCCTCGGGCGTCACTCGGTCGCAAGCCAAGCGGTCACGGGCGGCCACTCCATCAAGGCGGTGCAGGCACAGCTCGGGCATCGATCGGAGCAGAGCACGCACATGTACGCGCACCTTGGATCGGGTGCACAACGACGTTTGGTCGAGGCGTTGGCGCCCCTCGCGCCACCTCATGTCAACCACGCGTCAACGAGCCAAAAGAAAGGCACCTAGCCGTTTCGCTAAGTGCCCAACTTCATTGGTTGCGGGGGCCGGATTTGAACCGACGACCTTCGGGTTATGAGCCCGACGAGCTACCAGACTGCTCCACCCCGCGATAGGGAGCGGCAATATAGCCATGCGAGTTGACTTGTCAAAGGCAGGCCGCGCACTAAATTTTCGCGATGATTTCGGTGGGTTTCCGTTCGCAAGGATGGTGGCTGCTCGGCCTATTGCTCGTGGCTTTGGGCTGCGAAGGCGAGGCGCCGGCGGCGAGCGGCTCGGACGGGCCGCCCCCGGCTCGGGTCTGGCTCGGCGAGGTGCGGTCGGGCAGCATCGAGGCGCAGTGGTCGTTCCTCGGTGATGTGAGCGCCCTCAGACAAGCGCGGCTGGCGGCGGGCGCATCCGGCGAGGTGCGGCGCGTGATGGTTCGCGTCGGAGACCACGTGAAAGCGGGCGACTTGCTGGTCGAGGTGGATCCGTCTCTCGCAACGGCGAGGGTTCGGGCCGCTGCGGCATCCAAGGAAGCAAGCGCGGCCCAGCTCGAGCGTGCGCGGCGCGATGCCGAGCGGCTGAGCAGCGCGGGGCCCGACATCGCGGCAGCCGCCGAAATCGAGCAGGCCACCTCGGAGAAGAAGCGGGCTGCTGCCGAGCGTGAGCGTTTGCGAGCAGCCGAAGCGGAGGCGCGCGCTCAGCTCGGCCGCCATCGCGTGCGCGCGCCATTCGACGGCGTCATTGCGGCACGGAACGTCGACCCGGGCGATTGGGTCGATCCAGGGGTCGAGGTAGTCGAGCTCGTCGACGACCGGGACGTCGAAGTCCTCGCCTCGGTTCCGCCGGACGTCGCACGTTATTTGTCGGTCGGCGACGCGGCGACCCTCGAGCTCGCGGGTCAGCGCACGGCCGCCACCATCCAAGGAATCGTGCCTGCCCTCGACACCGAATCGCGCACCATGCGGCTCCGTTTGGTCCCGGCTGAGCCCACCGCGTGGTTGCTGCCGGGAGCGGCAGTCGATGTCGTGCTGACCATCGAGCGAAGCGAAGAAGGCGCGGTCGTCATTCCGCGCGATGCGCTGGTCTATGGCATTGCGAGCACGCAGGTCGTCAAGTCGGTCGACGGTAAAGCCGAGGTCGTGCCCGTAGAGGTGCTGGCATGGAGCCGGGACGAGCTTCTGGTCGAAAGTGAAGCGCTCTCCGCCGGTGACGCAGTCGTGACCCGCGGCAACGAACGCGTGTTTCCGGGTCAGCCTCTCATCGTGTTGGAAGACTGAGCGGCCTCATGCCCGACGACCCCCATCCACACGACGAGCGTCCCGCCGGCCTTTCTTGGGTCGCCATCCAGCGGCCCATCTCGGTCCTGGTGGGGATCGTGCTCGTGGTCTTGTTCGGCGCCTTGTCGGTGAAGGACCTTCCGATCCAGCTCACGCCTGACATCTCGACGCCCACCATCACCGTCAACACCACCTGGCCGGGCGCGGCGCCGGTGGAGATCGAAACCGAGATCCTCGAGCAACAAGAGGAAGTGCTCAAGAACGTGCAGGGGCTCACGCGCATGGAATCGAGCGCCAGCATGGATAGCGGCAGCGTGACGCTCGAGTTCGAGGTGGACACCGACATCGAGGAAGCGCTCGTTCGCGTGACCAACAAGCTCAGTCAGGTGGCGAGCTACCCCGATGCGGTCCGGGAGCCCATCGTCGAAACGGCCGACAGCTCGGGGCCGCCGCTCGCGGTCATTGCGATCCGCGATCCTCAAAAGGGCAGCGTGTCAGCGTACCGGACCTGGGTGCAGGACCAGATCCTTCCGGAGATCGACCGCATTCCGGGCGTGGCGGGCATCTTCTTCATCGGCGGCCAAGACACCGAGGTACACGTGCGATTCGACGCGCAAGCGCTCGCGGCCCGCGGCCTTTCGGTGCAGGGCGTGGCCGATCGCGTGCGAAGCGAGCTTCGCGACATCTCGGGAGGCGACGTGACGCTCGGCAAGCGGCGCTATCTCGTTCGCGCAGACATCGCCCCCGACAATCCCACGACGCTCGAGCAAGTGGTGCTCGGCGCCAGCAGCGACGGCACACCCATCCTCCTCGGCGACGTAGCCGACGTGAAGCTCGCCCTGCGAAAGCCGAGCGGCGTCGCCTTCGTGCAGGATCGGCCGGCCATGGTGATGCTTCTTTCGCGCGAAGCCGGCACCAACGTGCTCGAGGTGACCCGTGAGGTGCACGAAGTCATCGATCGGCTCCAGCGCGAGGAGTTCAGCCGCGAAGGCCTACAAATCGAGATCCTCGCCGACCAAGTGGAATACATCGAAGGCGCGCTCGATCTGGTCCAGCAAAACTTGCTGCTCGGTGCGCTGCTTGCGATCGTGGTGCTGTTCTTGTTCCTGCGAACCTTTGGCGCGTCGGCCGTGGTGAGTGTCGCCATTCCGGTTTGCGCGTTTGCCACGGCCCTCGGCATGCAGGCCCTCGGCCGGACGATCAACGTCGTGTCACTGGCGGGCATCACCTTCGCCATTGGCATGGTGGTCGACAACTCGATCGTCGCCCTCGAGAGCATCGATACCTGGCGCACGCGCGCGCCGAACACGAAGCTGGCGGCCTACCGCGGCATCCGCGAGGTCTGGGGCGCGCTCATCGCGTCGACCGCAACGACGGTTGCGGTGTTCATTCCCATCGTGCTTTGGAAGGGCGAGGTCGGCGAGCTTCTGCGCGACGTGGCCGTAGCAATTTCGCTTGCAGTTTCGGTCTCGCTGGTGGTGTCGGTGCTGGTGATTCCAAGCCTCGCCGCGAGGCTCTTGTCCCAGGGCAAGACCCTAGACATCGGAGGATTGACGGGGTTTGGTAGGGCGTTCCGCGGACGGGTAACCGAGCAAGTGCGTTGGCTCTGCAGCTCGATGCGGCGCGCCGGCATGACCTTGGTGTTCGCCGTCGCCGGCTCTCTTCTCGTCGCGTGGGCGCTCTTGCCGCCGATGGAGTACCTGCCGACGGGCAATCGCAACCTCGTGTTCGGCATCTTGGTCCCGCCGCCCGGCTATTCGATCGAGGAGCTCGAAGCGACCGGCAAGCGCCTTCAATCGGAGATGGCGCGCTACACGGGGCAGGAGGTCGATGGCGAGCCCAGCATCGAGCGAAGCTTCTTCGTGGGCAGCCCCGACCGGGTCTTCGCGGGCGCAGTGGCCTCGCGGGACGAGGACGTGGGTCGCATGCTCGATTTGCTCCGGCGCGTGCAGTCGAAGATTCCCGGCATGATTTCGTTCGCCACGCAGGCCTCACTATTCGGCCGGAGCATCGGCGGCGGTCGCGTGGTGGAGATCGACATTCAAGGCTCCGACCTGCCGACCCTCACCGCGGTCGGCGGGCGTCTTTTCGGAGATCTACGCCAGGCATTGCCGGGCTCTCAGATTCGTCCCGAGCCGAGCTTGGATCCCGGCGCCCCGGAGCTCCACGTCATTCCACGGCGCAAGGAAGCCGCCCAGCTTCAGATGGGCGGGGCGGAGCTCGGACTCGTCGTCGACTCCTTGATCGACGGCGCGATCATCGGTGAGTACACGCCCGAGGGTCAGCCCAAGCTCGACGTGGTCTTGCGCGCGGTGACCGACGAGGGGGCGCTTTTGCCCGATGCGCCGGCGTTGCTGTCGGCGCCGGTGGCGACGCCAAGCGGGCACACCGTTCCGCTCGGCGCGCTGGCGCGGGTGGAGGAGCGGCTCGGACCCTCGGTGATCCGTCACCTCGAGCGACGCCGCGCGATCACTTTGAATGTCTCTCCGCCCGAAACCCTCGCATTGGAAGAAGCCATCGGCACGATCCGCAACGACGTCATCGGCGGGCTCGAAGCACAAGGCGCAGTGCCGGCAGGGGTGGAGTTCGGCTTGAGCGGGGCGGCGGGCAAGCTCGAGGTCGCGCAAGCGCAGTTTGCCAACATCCTCTTGTTGGCGGTGATCATTTCCTTCTTGCTGATCGCTGCGCTCTTCGAGGACTTCATTTCGCCGCTTGCCGTGCTGATGAGCGTTCCCCTTGCCGCCGCGGGGGGCGCAGGCGGCTTGTGGCTGGTCGATGCGTTTCTCGGCAAGCAGCCTCTCGATCTGATGACTGCGCTCGGCTTTCTCATCTTGATCGGCGTGGTCGTGAACAACGCCATTCTCGTGGTCGACGGCTCGCTTGCCCGGCTGCGCGCGGGCTCCACGCTGGATGAGGCGGTGCCGCTTGCCGTCGAAGCGCGGGTTCGTCCGATCTTCATGACCACGGCGACCTCGCTCGCCGGCCTTCTGCCCATGGTGATCTTCTCGGGCTCGGGCTCCGAGCTCTACCGAGGCGTCGGGGCCATCGTGCTCGGCGGGCTGTTGCTCTCGACGGTGCTCACGCTCTACGTGGTGCCGAGCGCGTTTACGCTCCTTTGGCGGCTCCGCGGGCGCTCCGAGACGGGTTGAGGTACTTCTTCTTGAGCTGCTGGAGCTCTTCGCGCTTGAGCTCGCGGTACTCGCCGGGCCTGAGGCCGTCGATGCCGATGCCGGCAAACGATTGGCGGGTGAGCCGCATCACGCGGTGCCCGATGGCGTCGCCCATGCGGTGAATCTGGCGATTCTTGCCTTCGGTGAGCGTGATTTGGATCCACGTGTGGGTGCGCTCTTCGCGGAGCACGAACACCTCGGCTTTTTTGGTGCGGTAGCCGTCGTCGAGAACCACACCGTTGCGGAGGGCGTCGAGCTCCTCGACGTCGAGGTGGCCTTGAAGCTTGGCGGCGTAGACCTTGGGGACACCGGACCGCGGACGGAGCAACGCGTCGATCATGTCGCCGTCGTTGGTCACCAAGAGCGCACCGCTCGTGTGGTAGTCGAGACGGCCTACCGGGACGACACGCTCGGGAATCCGGCGGAGCAGATCGGCAATCGTCGCCCTGCCCTCCGGGTCATCGAGCGTCGTGACCATCTCGCGCGGCTTGTGCACGACGTAGTAAACGGGCTTTTCGGCCACCAGCCGCTTGCCGTCCACTTCGACGCGGTCCTTGTGCGGGTCGACCTTCGTTCCGAGCTCGGTGACCACGCGCCCGTTGACGCGTACCCGGCCTGCCTTGATCAGCTCCTCGGAGGCCCGCCGCGAAGCAATCCCCGCCCGCGCCAACACCTTCTGCAACCGCTCCACCCCGAGACCCTAGCAGCGGGGACACGCAGCGCATCCAAAACACTCCTGATTCCGACCTAGAGTCCGTCGGGGGTGCGTTGGGTGGCGAGGGCTGAGCTGCGGAGGCGTTCCTCGTCGCGGTCCCAGCGGTCGACTTTGCCGTCCCCGTCCACGTCGGTGCCGATGCGGACGGTTCGACCGTCGGCGTAATACTCCCAGGTGTCGGGCCGCCATTGCGCAACCGTGCTGCGATTGGCCATGTCGCGTTCGGCTCGGGCCGGCTGGCCGTTCTCGTAGAAGATCTTGGTGTCGATCATTCCATTGCCGCTCGTGTCGATTTCCTGCAGCACGACCCGTCCGTTGGTGAACTCGGTGATCTCATCGATGCGGCCGTCGAAATCGCGATCGACTTCCTCGCGGACGGGCCTGCCTTCATCGCTGTAGAGCCGCAGGATATCCTTACGGCGGTCGCCGTTGAGATCGGCTTCGCGGCACACCAAGACCAAGCGCGCCAGGCTGCCCTCCCCCACGATCTTGAAGAGCTTTCGCACGTCGGGCGTGTTGTCGCCGGACGTGTCGTACTCGCTCACCTCGTAACCTGCGCCCTCGCGGTGGCAACGGCCCGCATCGGCTACCTCGCCACCAGAGGTGGCCTCGGCTTCCCCGGCGCCGGGGCTCGTGACCGGCTTGGCGTCCTTGGCGCTGCAACCCGCCCAACCGGTCATGGCAAGGCTCAACACGAACAACGTCGAGCGTTTCATGGTCGCGCCTCCTCGCATCGGAGCGCGTCATCGGCAGGTCCTAGGCTTCGCGTCGGCATCTCCTCGCTGCGGTCCGGCTCGCCATCGCCGTCGTCGTCGTATTGGGTCGAGACGAGCTTCCCGTTTCGGTACGAGTCCCACTTCTCCACTCGACCGTCGTGATTGTCGTCGTACTGCGCCTCGGTCAACAGGCCCTGCGAATAGACCTCCCAGACATCGACCTTGCCATCCCGATGCCGATCCCGTTCGGCGCGAGCCACCCAGCCCGCTTCGCACCAAAACCAGGTATCAATCATGTTATCGAAGTTGGTGTCGAGCTCTTTGCGGACGAGCCGGCCTCCTTCATAGAAGGAGAGCTGATCCATGCGGCCGTCGAAGTCGAAGTCGTTCCGCTCCTGCGCAATCTGCTCACCATCGGACTCGTAGTAGCGTTCCACGTCGGGCTTTCCGTCGAAGTTCATGTCTGCTTTCGTGCAGTAGCGACGGCCGTTGCGGCTGACCTCTTCAATATCCGCGCGTTGATCCCCATTGACGTCAGTGGCGCTGCTTTTGTGACCCTCACACTCGGCGGCCGGCGCCCGCGAGCCGCGTGGCATGGTACCGGCACCACCCTTTTGGCAGCCAACAATCAACAAGCCGGCCGCTAGGAGGCAGCAGCTCACCGCATGCGCGTAAAGGCTCATGTTTGCCGCCAATTCAGGGGTCCCCCAACTACCCTAACCCTTCAAGAATAGGGTCTATTCGGCTGCCGGCGCAAGTCCGTGCGGCCTAGATTGACAATATATATGGTGCCATGTAGTTTCATGCCACTTCTGAGGTCTGAATGGCGCGGAAAAAAATTTCCACCACGGTCTACATCACTCCGGAGCAGAACGAGCGCTTGAAGCTACTGCACGAGCGCACGAAGGTTCCGGTTGCCGTTTACATCCGCGAAGGCATCGACCTCGTGTTGGACCGTCATCAAGACGAGCTTCCGGGCCAAATGACGCTGGAAGCGACGCCAGCCAAGAAGGGTTGACGACGGCACGTTGCTGCCGACGCGGCCCGACGCTAGACCGGTCGCACTTTGGCGCAAGATCTCCAGCACATCCGTAACTTCTGTATCATCGCGCACATCGATCATGGCAAGAGCACCCTTGCCGACCGGATCCTCGACGTGACCGGGGCGATCTCCCTGCGTGAGCGGAAGGCGCAGCTCCTCGACCGCATGGAGCTGGAGCAGGAGCGGGGCATCACCATCAAGGCCCAGGGTGTGCGGCTCCATTACAAGGCCGCGACCGGCGAGACGTATCAACTGAACCTCATCGACACCCCGGGACACGTGGATTTCAGCTACGAGGTGTCACGTTCGCTGGCTGCATGCGACGGGGCGCTCCTGGTCGTCGACGCCACCCAAGGCGTCGAAGCGCAGACGCTGGCCAACGTCTACCTCGCGGTCGAGAACGATCTGGAGATCATTCCGGTGTTCAACAAGGTCGACCTTCCAAGCGCCGACGTGGATCGGGTTCGCCAGGAGGTCGAGGATGTCATCGGCCTCGACTGTACACACGTGCTGGCCTGCAGCGCCAAGACCGGCGAAGGCGTGCCCGAGATCCTGGAAGCGGTGGTGAAACGCATCCCGCCGCCCACCACGGAAGACATCGGCACGCTGCGCGCGCTCATCTTCGATAGCTGGTACGACAGCTACCGGGGCGCCGTTTGCATGATCCGGGTCAAGGACGGGACCGTGAAAAAGGGCGACAAGATCCGTCTCATGGCGACAGGGGCCGAACACGAAGTCACCGAGCTTGGTGTCTACACGCCGTTTCAAGAAGAGCTGGACCACCTCGGCCCTGGCGAGGTGGGTTACCTCGCAGCAAGCATCAAGTCCCTCCAAGACGCCAAGGTCGGCGATACGATCACCTTGGCCAAGAAGCCCGCCCCCAGGGCCCTTGCTGGGTTCAAAGAGATCAAGCCCATGGTGTTCTGCGGCATCTTTCCGACCGACAGCGACCAGTACACGGAGCTTCGCGATGCGCTCGAGAAGCTCAATTTGAACGACGCCGCATTCAGGTTCGAGCCTGAAACCTCGGACGCGCTCGGCTTCGGTTTCCGGTGTGGCTTCCTCGGTCTCTTGCACATGGAGATCATCCAGGAGCGGCTCGAGCGCGAATACGACATCGGGCTGATCACGACCGCGCCGAGCGTCGTGTATCGGGTGCATACTGAAGAAGAAACGCTCGAAATCGGCAACCCTTCGCAGATTCCGGATGGTCGTGTCCGGATCGAAGAGCCCTACTTCAAGGTATCGATTCACGTGCCAGCAGAGTTCATCGGCTCGGTGATCAAGCTCTGTCAGGAGCGTCGCGGAGAGCAACAGGGCATCCAGTACGCGTCGACCGAACGGGTCATCATCATCTACTTGATGCCGCTCGCCGAAGTGCTCTTCGACTTCTTCGACAAGCTCAAGAGCGCCACCAAGGGTTACGCATCGATGGACTACGAGCTCGCGGGGTATCGGGAAAACCCCTTGGTCCGTCTCGACATGTTGGTCAACGGACAGAAGGTGGACGCGCTCAGCGCCGTCGTGCACAAGGACAAGGCGTATTACCTCGGTCGGGCCCTGGCCGCCAAGCTCAAGAACATCGTTCCGCGGCAGCAATACGAGGTCATCATCCAGGCGGCCATCGGATCGAAGGTCATTGCTCGCGAGACCGTGCGGGCGCTCCGAAAAGACGTCACGGCCAAGTGTTACGGAGGCGATATCTCTAGAAAGCGCAAGCTGCTAGAGAAGCAAAAAGAGGGAAAGAAGCGGATGAAGGCCGTCGGCAGCGTGGAGATCCCGCAAGACGCCTTTCACGCCATTTTGAAAGTCGACAGCTGACGGGAGGCGTCAGTCGGTCAGCGCAGAGGTGTTGGCGATCTGGATCTCGTACTCTTCGATGACCTGAATTGTCTCGGTGACTTCTGCGGTCTTGACGATCAGATGGTCTTCGACCTGGCCGGAGGCCGAGGCGTCCGACTCCAAGGCATTGAGGTCCAAGATGATCTGTCCCTCCGCGTGTCCGGTGAGGGATTCGACGGAAATCAAGATGCCTTCGTCCGGGAACTCGATTGTTTGCGGGCGGGCCATTTGTTGCACCGCGACGTTGAGCATGATCTCGTTGCCCGCCCGATCGACCAAGGTGTAGGTGCTGACCTGCTGGATCTCGAACCCGTACGCCGTGATGACCCGGTGTGACTCCCACCTCGCCCCGAGCCCGACTTTCTCCTCGGGCAACCGTACCCGGGTCAACGTTTCGCGGGTGTTGACGATCATGCGAAGGAGCCTGATGGGAAGGTCGGCGCGTTTGGTTTGATCGCTGAAGGATCCGTCCAACACACGGCCGCGATTGTCGATTTCAATCCAGCCTCCGATCTTGTTGGCGACCGCTGCGCTCGCGCGGAGCTTTTGCGCCATCGCTTCGTCGAAATCGTCGGGCACGATGGCCTCCGATCGGACCACGTCGACCTCGAGCTTCACGCCTCTGTCGGTGAGCTCCGCAGGGCCCGAGACGACATCGAGTCGAAGACCGGGTAGCACCGACATCGCAGTTTCCTCGGTGCTGGACGCCAGGGTCGCCGCACGAAAGGTGGTGGTCGACGTGGTGGCCGTTCCCGGAGGAATGTCGTAGCGCAGCTCCGTTCGCGGCCTGTCTCCCTTGTCGAGCAAACGGACGCTGGTGTCGTCCTCCGCGCTCGCATCCGCAGCCGTGCTCGGCTTCTTGCAACCGGCAAGCGCGACCAGCGCGCACGCCGCCGCGAACCCCACAATGACGCGATGCTTTTTCATCAAGCCCTCAATCTTCCGGGAAGACAGTATTCCAATCTTTCTTCATCGAGACGACGACCCAGCCCGAACCGGCTGCCGCATCGAGCGCCCGGTCCAGTGTCCCGATGCGGCTCGCCCGATCGTACGCATACTCGCGCTCGGCGTCGTCATGATGGAGGATGAGCCCCATGCGGGATCCTCCGCTTCCAAGCGTCGTCCACTGCAACATCTCGAAATCGCCGTCGGAGTTGCCGAATGCCAGAATGGGCTGCCGGCCCACGTGCTCGTGGATTCCAACGGGCTTCCCTGCCTTGTCATTGACGAAGTCGATCTCTTGGAGACGGAAGAGAGATGGCTTCCCGCCCTGCACTTCATAGCGAGTTTCGATGGAAGAGCCGACAACGCGCTCCGGCGGAATGCCGTAGACGTCCTCGCTGAACACGCGCATGAACTCGACACTGCCGCCCGAGACGATGAAGGTCTTGAACCCTTTCGACTCCAGATAGCGGAGAAGCTCGAGCTGCGGCTGATACACGAGCTCCGTATAGGGTCTCTCGAGATCCGGATGTCGAGCATCGCGAATCCACTCCGCCACGATCGTCTCGAACAGCGTGGCGCTCATGCCCGTGTGCGAAGCGACGATGACCTCGACCAGCCCCGGGCTTCCTGCAGCAATGAGGGCTTGCTTGTCTCCCTCGAGGACCGCTCGGAAGGGCTCCTGCGTCCTCCACTCCGGGTGGACCTGCGAAAGCTCTCTCACGCGGTGAAGCGCAAACGCCATTTCGGCGTACATCGGCTGCTCGACCCAGAGTGTGCCATCGTGATCGAACGTCGCGATCCGCAGGCCGGGCTCGACGAATCCCGGATCCTCCGGGTCGGTGACGGCCCGCACGAATTCCACGATCTTGGCCTTGGCGCCGGTGTCGTTCCACGACGGAAGTGGATCGACCTCAACCTCGGCGCCACCCCTAGGCTCCCTGGCTTCGGGCGTCTGGGAGCTCGCGCAGCTCAACAAGAAGGCCATCAGCGCGGTCAGAGCGACGCGGCGCACGTAGCTTCCTCGGAAACGCATGGCGCGAACTGTAGGGGTGTACCTTACGTCCGTCCAGCTCCCGCGGCCGGCGCTTAAAAAGGGTCGCCCGGTCGTTTTGGAGGGGGGGAGACACGACCGGGCGGGGGACAACCGACGGACATGTGGGGGGGTTCCGCCGGCGAAGCTTTCGAGTTTTTCAAATCGGAGGACGTTTCGCCCTCAACCATTACAACCTAGATACATGTACAGGCCGCGTCAACGCCGGGCCTCTCGGTGGGACGCGTTTTCCGGTGGACTAGCTCACAGATCTGTTCGAAAAGAGCTGCCAGCCGGCGGCGCCTGCGATGGCGCCGACGAGGTCCGCCACGAGGTCGGCGAGCTCAGGCGAGCGGCCTGGAACGAGCGCTTGATGGATCTCGTCGGACAGGCCCCACAACAGCGAGATGAAGACGGCGTAGCCCGCGGTGCGCCAGGCGGAGGCCGACGGCCAACTGCGAGACGAGGCGGCGGCGCACAGCCATCCGAGAATTCCGTACTCGATGAAGTGAATCCCTTTGTCGCGGAACGGGAAATGTCGCACCACCGGCACGTGCACCTCGACGGAGGAGACGACGAAGATCAAGGCCATATACAACAGCACGAAGCGCCAGGGCCGCAGCCGCTCGAGCCATGCGCTGGCAGTCAGGCCGTGCCTCCCGCCTCGACGACGGACAGCCGTGTCCGCCGGCCGCCTGCACGGTGCCCATCGACATCGACACCAGCCATGTACCCAGACAAGCTGTGCCGAAACGGCTCGTCGATCGTCACCTTCACGAGCTCGCCAGTCGGGTCATGCCCCTTTGGCGCAATCAAGTGGACGATCTCGTTGCGCTCGCTGCGGCCTGCGAAACGCCCCGTATCGCCCGGGGAGGGACCCTCGACCAACACTTGGAGCTGCCGGCCGACGAGTGACCGCAAGTGGGCCTGCTGTTGCTCCTCCACGAGCGCGAAGAGGCGAGCCAGTCGCTCGTCTTTGACTTCTTCCGGGACTTCGTCTCCGAGCCGGAGCGCGGGCGTATAGGGCCGTGGTGAATACTTGAACCCGAACGCCGCGACGAAGCCGACCCGCCGTACGAGCTCGAGCGTATGCTCGAAATCCTCCTCGGTCTCGCCCGGGAACCCGACGATGAAGTCCGTGGACAGCGTGAGCCCGGGCTTCGCGTCCTTGAGCGCGTCAGTGCGCGCAACGTAGTCCGCCGCGGTGTACCGGCGGGCCATCCGGCGAAGCACCCGATCGGATCCAGATTGGACCGGCAGATGGACGTGTGCAGGAAGCAACGCGAGCTCTGCGTGCGCGGCCGTCAACGCCGGTGTGATGTGGCGCGGGTGTGGAGACGTGTACCGCAGCCGGACCAGATCGGGCACCTCCCGAGCAATGCGCCGAAGGAGCGCCGCGAACTCGGACGTGGATGGCGCCGTCTTCGACTCGGCCTTCGACGACTCGCCCCGAGGCCCAGGCTCGTGCCAGGAGTTCACCGTTTGCCCGAGAAGCGTCACCTCGCGCACGCCGCCGGCGACCAGATCGCTGATCTCGCCGACGATCTCGTCGGCCGGCCGATAGCGCTCCGCGCCGCGCGTATGAGGAACGATACAGAAGGTGCAGCGTTCATCGCAGCCCTTCATCACGGTCACATACGCAGTGACCTCACGGCGATCGGCATGCGGCCTGGCCCGAAGGAACCGCGGATCATCCATGTCGAAGACGGTCCGTGTGATCGGCGGCGCGCCCTGCTCCACCTCGCGGATGAGAGCCGGCAGCTCGGGGATGTTGTCCGGCCCGAGCACGACGTCGACGAAGGGGGCTTTGCGAAGCAGGCGCTCCCCCTCCTGCTGCGCAACGCATCCCGCCACCGCCACCACCGTGCCGCGCCGGCCCTCTTTGAAGGGCCGGAAGGTTCCGAGAAGGCTCATCAGCTTGTGCTCGGCCTTTTCCCGGACGCTGCACGTGTTGACGACCAACAGATCGGCCAATCCTGGCTCCGGCGCTTCTCGGTAGCCGCTCGCGCGCAGGACCTCCTCGATCCTGCGGGAATCGTGGACGTTCATCTGGCACCCGAAGGTTTGGACGAAGTAGCGCTTCATGAGACGGTCGGCGCTAGCTTTAGCAGCCCCTGGACTGAGCCGCCAAACGGCCGAAATTACGCCGATCGCTGGCGGAGTTGGGGTGGCTCGCGCTACAAGCCCTAGGTAGATGATTCGCCGGCGATGCATCTGCCTGCTGCTCGTTTTGGCGAGTGGCTGCAAGACGATCCCCAAAGATGCATACGGCATCGACCGGATTCGTTTCAGCGGCATGGAAAACTTGGATCCCGAAGCGCTGCGCGCGTGTCTCGCCACACAGGAGCGCGAGCGGGTCACCATCTCGTTTGGCACTGCCGTCGACCCCGCATGCGGGGTTCCACCCTTCGATGGGAAGCGGGTCTCCTTCGACCTTTGGCGAAAGCTTCGCAAAGGGTGGCCCACCCTCGATTCGGCGGTCTTCGAGCGGGACCTGGAACGCATCGAGCGATGGTACCAAGCGCGTGGCTACTACGATGCTGCCGTAGTCAGCACGGAGCTCAACCCGCCCTCCGCCGCAGGCAGCGACCGCATCGTTCCCGGTCCCGATGGAAAAGCGCCGTGCGAGAGGGAGGACGAAGACGAGGGTTGTAAGCTCACCATTGGCATCGAAGTCGAAGAGGGTGAGCCGGTCATCGTGCAATCGATCCAGGTCAGTGGCACGGAGTCTTTGAGCGAAGCCCGGCGCAAGAGGGTCGAAGAAGCCATCGGTCTCGAGATCGGGAAGCGCTTCGACGAGGCCATTTACGAGCGGAGCAAGCGGGAAATTCGCCGCCAGCTCAAAGAGGCAAGCCACGCGTGCGGGAGAGTGGCAGGCCGTGTCGAGATCGATCGCGAAGCCCGGGAAGCATTCGTCGAGCTTCGCGTCGAGCCCGGCCCCACCTGTGTTCTTGGGGACATCACGGTTACCGGCAGCGGCGAGCTGCCCGCCGACACGATCCTGGACGTCGCCAACCTCCATACCGGCCAAACCTATAGCTCGAGCAGCCTCGCCGACGCCCAACGCGCGGTCTATGCGCTGGGTGCCCTCGCCTCCGTAGACGTGACCGCCACGCCTCGCCGAGACGAGCAGGAACAATGTACGGGGATAGTCGACGTCGACATCGGTGTGGAGCCGGGGCGCGAGATTCGCTGGGGCATCGGTGTAGGCGTCCAAAGCGGCACCATCACCACGCTTACCCTACAGCAGGATACCCGCATCTCGGACGTTCACTTGTTCGGCTTGTTCGAGCACCGGAACTTCATCGATGGTTTCAGGCGCTTGCGCATCGAAGACCGCCCCAAAATCGTCGCGCGGGACCCCTTCTTCCGGTTCGGCAGAGGCTTCTTGTTCGGCAACGAGCTTCGCGTCGAATACCGTCGCCCCGCTTTCATCGAGCCCCGAACGACTGCGTCGATTCGCTTCCGTCACGACTGGGGCCCAGACCCCTTCGAGCTCTTTCGCCGCCATGATCTTCAGATCCGTGGCAGCCTCTCCCGTCCGTTCTTCGAGGGCCGGCTGCTCTTGGAGGGAGGCCTCAACTACGACACCTATCTGGCCGTCGATACCGACCCCAGGTACCCCAGCAGCTACCAGGTCGTGTTCTTGGACGAGCGCGTCATCGTCGATCTCCGTGACGACTCTCGCAGCCCGCGCAAAGGATTCTTCTTTCAAATCGAAAGCCAACAGTCTCCGGCCGCCCTGAAGCGATCTTGGCAGTACGTGCGCGTCTCGCCCGAGGCTCGCGGCTATGTCCCGATGCCGTTGTCTTCGACGCTCGCCTTTCGCTTCGGCATTGGAGCCATGTTCTTATTCTCGCGCGACCGGAACCGACTGGACCTGATCAGTCAACAGCTCGGTCCCCAGAACTACCGCCTGCGTTCAGGTGGTCCCTCCACCCATCGAGGTTTCTTTGGCGGCTTCCTCGGCGACCCGGGCGACGTCGATTCGCTGAATCGGGAGGGTTTCGACGCGCGAAACGATGGCGGCCTCCGCCGCTGGGAGGCCGGAGTGGAATGGCGTCTGCCTGTCACGCAAGCTTTCGCCACGGCGCTCTTCATGGACTTCGGCGACGTCAATCGCGCCCCGGTGTGGCGCTTCCGATACATCCACGCTGCCGCGGGATTTGGGTTCCGCTACCAGACGCCGGTCGGTCCGATCCGTCTCGACTTCGGATTCTTGATCCCGAAGTGGCAGATCGTCGGGGAGGACGCTCCGCCCAATGCATACAACATCTTCCGCTTCATTCGAGGCGGCGTGCCCGGCGCCATTCATTTCACGATCGGTGAGTCGTTCTGATGCGTTGGCTTTCCCGTCTCGTCAGTTGGTTCCTGGGTTGGCCGCTTCTCGCGATCGTCTCACTCGTGACCAGCGTATTGTTTCACCTCGATACGGACGTCGGCCGCCGGATCGCGCGTGACATGCTCAACGAGTTCGTCTCCGGGGAGATGGCGGGCAGCCTGCATGCCGGCTACATCGTGCAGCTCCGTCTCTGGCACACGATCGTCAAAGACACGTTCGTGTATGACCCGGACGGCAACGCGATCATCTACGGAGAGACGGTTCATCTGGGTATCGATCCCATCGCGGGTCTGCGCGGCCGGCTTCGGTTCTACTATGCGAACCTGGTCAACGGCTGGGTCGACCTGATCGATGACGGCGAAGGCGCACCCACGTTTCTCGAAGCCTTCGAAGCGGCTGATCAGACACCCTCCGAGGGCGAGCCCTTCCACGCGATCGTGGACAACGTCGACCTTCGAAACATCGAAGTGAGCGGGGAGCTCCTCGACCTCGAGGACCTTCGCGTCGTCGACCTTCACGCGAAGGGAAGGATGGAGTTCTACGAAATCACGGACATCGAGATCTGGTCCGCAACCGGACGGCTCGTCCGTCCGTTCCCGTTCGAAGCCACGATCGACAACATCGTGGGCAGCGTTCACACGGATGAACGGGGTACCCAGGTGACCGCCGAGGCGAGCCGCGAAGACGAGCATCTGACCGCCGAGCTCGTATACCGACCGCACCCCGGCAGCGCGCCGGAGGATCCATATGATCTCGATCTCTTCGCCCGAGTGGAGCCGATCAGCGCGGAGACTCTCCGGGACGTGGGCTTCGATTGGGCAGAATCGCTCAAAGGCAACACCACGGGATGGGTGCGGCTATGGGGTCCGGAAGGTGACTATCGTCTTCGGGCAGACCTGGATACCGCGGGCGGCCGCGTACGAATCAACGGCGACCTGCCGAGCGAAGGCGTCACGCGCATCGAAATCGCGACGAAACAAGCCAAAGTGGCTGAGGTCGTCGGGGGTGCTCCCGACATCGAGGTCACCGGCCGGCTCGAAATCAAGAGCGACCCGAAGCAAGAGGGCGTGCTGGGAGTCGAGATCGAGACGGAAGCCTTCGACTACGAAGACCTACGCATTCCTGCATTCGTGGCAAAGACACGCGTTCGGGAGGACGGGATCGACATTCGATCTCTGCAAACGAAGTACGCGGGGGGCGACCTCTACCTCGAGGGGCACGTGGAGTACGAAGGCGTCACCGAAATCCATGCGCGCGGCAACATTCCCGAGGTGAGCGCCGATCCGAACTTTCAAAAATACGCAGAGGGGATCGAAGGCAGCGCCCAATTCGACCTCTACATTCGCAGGACGATACAGGGCGACTTCGAAACCAAGGGCTTGGTGCGATTCGACGATTTCGATTACGGAGCTCTCAGCGCGCGCTCATTAGTGCTAAAGGGACGCATCTGGGGCAATCCGGCCAAGCCTCTGCTCGACCTCGAGCTGGATGGCGCCGCGGTTCGAGTTGCAGGCTACCCGATCGGCAACGGACAGGCGGTCTTGAGCGGCGGCCCAAACGAGTACGATGCGACGGGGGAGTTCGAGGCACAAGGAGACCGACGCGCGGAATTCCGAGCTCGCGTCGAAGTCAACGACGATGTGTATCGACTCGACGTGGACACGATCGAGCTCGCGGTGGGCGATCTTTCGTGGAAGGGGTCGGTCAACAACGCGACCCTGGACGTGGATAGGGGTCTCTCCTTCGATCGCATTCTGATGGGCAAGGGCCCACAACGTCTCGAAGCGAAAGGCGAGTGGCTCTTCGATGGACCCGACGACATCCGCGCCGACCTCCAAAACTTCGACCTCGCCGTTCTGAAGATTATCTACCCCGAGAAAGCGCCCGACTTCGAGGGAAGCGTGGACCTTCACTTCGAGTTTCGAGGCGACCTCGACAAGAGGCCGACGATAGTCGCCGAAGGTACGCTCACCGACGCAACCCTGTGGGAGATTTCTCCGGTGAGTGCCGCATACCTGATCCACTACGATGCCGGCCTGCTCGACGCCGATGCACAAGTCGATCTCGGTGGGCGCGGCAACTTCACGCTAAGCACCACCGGCTTCGTGGATCCCGTTGCGGGAGGTGTCGGACCGTCGCTGCGAGAGGGCGTCTACGAAACGACGCTGAGCACTCGTGCCATGGATCTGACCTTGCTCGCGCTGCTCCTAGAAGAGGACATGCCCGACATCCAGGGCTATGCCGACGCGAAAATCGCGTTCTCCGGACCCATCGATGCGCCTTCGTTCAAAGGGCAAGTGCAAATCCCCGCGCTCACCCTCGAGGACTGGGGCCCGATTGAGCTCGACTCGGCGTTTCGCTACGAGTACGGCGCATTGCTCGCCCAGGTGCGCCTCGGAGACGACGCAGGGCCGCTCTTCGAAACGGAAGGAAGCTTATTGGTCGACCTGGTGCGTTTGGTGCAGAAACCGACCGACGCGATCGAAGCGCTCGAAACCTCGCCGTGGCGTGTGTCGATGCGCGTGCCGCCGCGGCTCTTGAGCGCGTTTCCGCGAAAGCTCGGGGAGCGCTTCTTCGCCGATGCGAACCGGCTTCAGCTCGCAGGCAGCCTCACGGTTGCAGGCGGCGCCTTCCGGACCCGGGGCGACCTATATGCAAGCGTGGACTGGCTGTCCGGGGGCTCGGAGGGGCTCTGCGGAAGCGAAGCCAATCCGCGCGCGACGATCACTGCGCGCTTGGAAGAGGGCGTGACGAAGCTGACGTTGGACGGAGTGGTCGGAGAATCCGAGGTCGTCGACGTGAGGGCCTCTGCCGAGACGCCGCTCGACGAGTGGTTGAAGGCTGCGGAGGTTCCATCCTGGCCGGTCACGAGCATCAGTGCCGATCTCTACGAAGCCCCGACCGAGAACCTGCCCTACCTATGCCGATACGCCGCTGGGGTGCTGAGCGCGCAATTGCGAGCAACCGGGCTCTTCGGCGACGACCCGAAGCTGTCGCTGACGATGCGGTCCGACGACCTCAGGGCGCGCCGGCTCGAGCCTGCCCGCCGGGCGGGGCTGATCAACACCATCGTGGAAACACCCCCAGCGCGAAACCGACTCTCGGCATCGTACGAGGAGGGGATCGGCAAGATGGACCTCGACGTGCAGTGGTGGAATGGTGGCTCCACGACGATGTACGCGGAGGCACCCTTGCAATGGGACAGCGAAAACCCCATTCCCGTCTTGGGCAAACGGGGGGAGATTAGCGGTAAGGCGGACTTCGACCGAATGCCGCTACAAGCGGTGTTGGCGTGGGTGACTGGCGCCGTCAATGTCGAGGGCATTCTCGAAGGGAGCGTTTCTGCACAGGGCTCTGTGAAAAATCCCAACTTCGTCGGGAGCGTTGACCTTTCCGACGGACGCGTGAATTTGCGGACGGTCGGGCAGACGCTCGAGGACGTGAGCGGCCGCGCCATTTTCGACGAAGACGGCATGGCGATTACCGATCTCAAAGCGACCGACCAGGGAGGCTCGGCCAAAGTCGACGGCCGGCTGGATTTCAAGCGACTCGAGCTCCGCAAGACCGATTTCAGGGTCAAGGCCGACGGTTTTCCCTTACGTCAGGAGGGAATCATCATCACCCGAATGACCGGAAACGCTCGTCTGATTGCGACGTTCGAGGAACAGTCGCTCGAGGGCGAGGTTCGTCTGCGCGATCTCCAGCTCGACATTCCCGAGCGGAGCACGACACCGATCGAGCTGGCCCCCCACCCCGAGGTCTACTTCGTCGGTGAGACTGTCGAGCCCAAGGCCCCCTCGACGCCTTATCGGGTGGAGCTCGACGTGAATTCCGAGAACCGTGTGGTCATTCGGAGCCGGGACCAAGGCTTTTTCGTCGAGGCCAGCGCGAACTTGAAGACGACGGTAGTCGATGAGGTTTTGGTCGAGGGCGCGGTCACGCTTCATAGGGGCAACTTCCAAGTATTCGGAAAGCGATTCGAGATTCGTTCCGGCAGCATGGTTTTCGACGGCGATCCCGAGATGGATGCAAAGGTCGACCTCGTGGCCCGCCACTTGCTTCGGGGCAGCAATGACACGGTGACCGTCACGGCCTCGGGGAGGCTCAGCAATCCCAAGATCGAGTTCAGCTCCAGCGTCCCGACGACGAGCGAGGCCCAAGTCATCGCACTTCTAGTGACCGGCAGCACCCGGCAACAGCGCGGCGTCAACACGTCGACGGCCCAAGCTTCGCAAGACACCTCGAACTTCCTCTCGGGCGTGGCTGCTGGTCTCTTCTCGGCATCTCTGCAGTCTCAGTTCGGCGGGTTGGCGCCGACCATCGGCATCCAGCAGGGACAGGCGGTGACCGACGATGCGGAGGCCGACACGGCAGTCCAGGTCGGGTTCAACGTGGATAGCGTCCTGCCCGAGGACGTGCCCATCCGCGGCCTCTATGTGGAAGGCCAGTTCGTCGCCCGCCGGAACGAGGGCGGCCCCAATACGACTGCCCAAGCTCAGCGTCCGGGGTTTTTGATCGAGGTGCTGTGGCCGCTAAACTTCGTGACGACAGGTACGTTTGCGCCTCCTTCCAACTGGAGTATCGACGTGACCTGGGAGCCTTGAACCCAGAATGACCCGCAAGCTTTTCGGAACAGATGGCATTCGCGGCCTTGCCAATCGCGGTGAGATGAGCCCCGAAGTCGCCTTTCGCATCGGAGCCGCCATCGCCTACCAGGCGCGAAAGCGCACCAAGCACGTCCCACACATCGTGGTGGGCAAGGACACGCGGCTGTCGGGGTATCTGTTCGAGACGGCGGTTGCTTCGGGCATCTGCGCCCTCGGCGGCGAAGTGCTGCTGACGGGGCCGTTGCCAACGCCCGCAATTGCACATCTGGCCACCAGCATGCGCGCCGATGCGGGCGTGGTCATCAGCGCCTCGCACAACCCCTATCAAGACAATGGAATCAAGATCTTCGGTCCGGACGGCTTCAAGCTCCCAGACGAGATGGAGATCGAAATCGAGAATCTGATCTTCGGATCGGAGCTCGATACCGACCGACCGACAGGCACGCGCGTGGGACGGGCGGAACGTCAGGATGACGCGCCAGGCCGATACGTGGCCTTCGTCAAGGCGTCGTTCCCCAACGATCTCACGCTGGAAGGCGTCAAGATCGTCGTTGACGCGGCCCATGGCGCAGCCTATCGAACCGCACCCTTGGTCTTTTCCGAGCTCGGGGCCGTAACTTATCCAATCGGCGTCCGGCCGAATGGAAAGAACATCAATCACAAAGTCGGCGCGCTACACCCCGAGGCGTGCGCTCGAGAAGTTCAGAAGCGACATGCGGACCTGGGCATTGCGCTCGATGGAGATGCCGACCGAATCATCATGATCGATGAAAAGGGTCAGGAGGTCGATGGCGACGTGATCATGGCCCTGTGCGCGACTCGGATGCTCCGCGCGAAGCGCTTGCGCCAGCGCACCTTAGTCGCGACCGTGATGAGCAATCTCGGTCTCGAGCGGGCCATCGAAAACGACAACGGAAAGCTGTTGCGTTGCAATGTCGGCGATCGATACGTCGTGGAGACCATGCGCAACCGCGGCCTCAACTTCGGAGGCGAGCAGTCGGGCCATCTCATCTTCCTCGATCACGCCACGACCGGAGACGGTCTGGTCGCCGCCATGCAGGTCCTCGCCATCCTGTGCCGGGAGCAGCGCCCGCTTTCGGAGCTCGCGGCTCAAGTCATGGACCGGGTGCCGCAAGTCTTGGTGAACGTGTCACTTCCCGAACGCCGCCCGCTGGACGAGCTGCCTAAGACCCGGCGCGCCATCGCGTTGGCGGAAAAGACGCTCGGTAAGGACGGCCGGGTGTTGGTCCGATGGAGTGGGACCGAGCCAAAGCTCAGGGTGATGATCGAAGGCCCTCGATTGGAGAAGATTCAAACCATGGCCGATGACATCGCCGCCGCCGCCCAAAAAGAGGTCCGGGCAGAGCGCTGATGCTCACGGGGCGTCGAGGGGCTCGACGGCAAGCAGCACCGTGACGGCGGGAGGATCGACGTCGAGCACCTCGATGTCGGGCGACAAGCCCCGAACCTGCACCGGAAGGGAGACCGATCCCCTGTTCTCGGGTGGGTCGCTCAGATCGACCGCTCCCCATACCGACTCCGGGCTTAGAGCTTCGACGAGCGTCTCGGGACCGCGAATACGCAGCGTGACGGTTCGTGGGCGAATGGCGCGCGGCACCTCGCCCTCCGCGTGCACGCGGACCGAGGAAAGTACCCGTTCGGTCGTCTTTTCCTGCACACGGAGGGTCACCACCACGGTCTGGGCCATGAAGCTCGTGTTGGCGGGCGCACCGACGAGTGGGATCTCCCGTTGCACGACACCCTCGCCCAGATCGGAAACGTCGATCTCCATCGACCGTACCGAGCGCATGGAATTGACCACGTCCCGAGGACCTTCGACCTCCACGGTGTCCGGAAACACCTCGGGCTCTGCCGCAAGCTCGAGCTCCCGTGGAAGCTTTCCGTCCAACACGACCTCCACGGGTAGTTGCCTCGTCCCCCGCGGAACCCACTTGAACACCAACGAAGGAGGAACGACGCCGACGACCGAAACGCCCGCCGGTAGGTCGAACATCTCTTTTTCGAAGTAGTAGGTCGGCTCGTCCTTGGTCTTGAGCTCCACATCCACCGGAGGCAGGTTCTCCTGGCGAATCGCATTCAGGCGCGCCCTGCTTCCCTTGAGCCGGACCCGAATCCTGTCGGGGATTTCGGTCACCAGGATCATGTCCTCGGCGTCGGGCGGGGGCTGCACGACGACCCCGACGTACACGTTGCGCTCCATGTCCTCCGCGCCGTGAACCAACGAGAACATGATGATCGCCAGACCGATGGCGCTCGCCTTGAGCCCGAGATTCGACGTGAAAAACAATCGAATCGAGGTGAGTGCGTCGACGAACCCCCCCACTTACGTTTCCTCCGCCTTCTTGACGGTCATGACGGCATCAGAGGCGTTGGCGCGGCTGGGCTCCGGAGGCACCTTCGTGCTTCTGCGGTCCGATGCCTTCTTGCGGCTGGGCTTGGGTGCGTAGAACAAGCCATAGAGCGCATCGCGCAATGACGCGACATCTAGGTTTCGAACGATGTTGCCGTCGAAGCAGAGCGAGATCGATCCGCGCTCTTCGCTCACGACGACCACCACTGCGTCGGTTTCCTCGGTGATGCCTAGGCCGGCCCGGTGGCGCGCGCCGAGCGACGGGTCGCCGCCTGCGGAACCCGCCATGGGCAAGAACACCCCCGCTTGCCAGATTCGGCCCTCTCGGACGACCACGGCGCCGTCGTGCATGGGATTTTCGAAGCTCGGCACGAAAATGCTGTGGAGGAGCTCTTTGCTCACCGATGCGTCGATCTCGGTGCCCCTCTCGATGAACTCATCCAACGCAGCGCTGCGTTCGAACGCGATCAAGGCGCCGATCCGCTTCTGGGCGAGGGTTCCGGCTGCCTTGATCACCTCTTCGATGGTCTGCGTTTCCTTTGCGGTTCGCTGCCCGCGTAGCAGCGGCCGTCTTCCCATCCGCGCCAACGCGCGCCGAATGTCGGACTGGAATATGATCACGACGATGACCGCGAGATACGCTAGGACCGAATCGAGAATCGTCGTGACCGTCACCAAGCCGATGCGGCGGGCGAGCAGGTACCCCACGAACACGAGGCACAAGCCGATTGCGACTTGCATCGCGCGAGTGCCGCGCAGGATCACCAGCGCCCAGTAGATGAGCACCGCAACCAAGCCGATGTCGAGCGAGTCGTGCAGCACTTCCCAGGGGTTGCGCTGGAAGAAGCCGAGCAGCCCGTCGCTCAGATTGGTCAATGCTTCGGCGAGCACTTCGATCATGGCGTTGCCTCGTCAGACGGCCAGAGTGCTTCAGCGACTCGAACGAGCTGCCTCATGACGTGCACATCGTGCACTCGGACGGCGTGGACCCGAGCAGCCACGCACATCGCAACCGCAGCCGCAGTGCCTCCGATCCTGTCGTCGGTCGGCGGCTGCCTTCCGCCCGGATCGGGCGCAAGCTCGGCGATGAAGGATTTCCGCGACGGCCCCACGATTACACGGTATCCGGTCTTTGTGAAAGCCCCAAGAGAACTTAGCAAGTCAGCGGACTGCCTGGCCGTCTTGGCAAAGCCGAGACCTGGGTCGAGCCAGATGGCCGTCTTGGGAACCCCGGCCTGCTCCACCCGGCGGGCAGCGGCCAGGAGCTCGTCGAGAACCTCCGGGACCAAATCTTGGTAGTCGGTATGGGGAGATCGGACCTCCCCACGGCCCCGGTTGTGCATGACCACGTAGTCGGCCCCTGCGGCCGCGGCGGCTTCGGCGAGCCCTGGGTCCTCGGCGCATCGGACGTCGTTGAGGATTTGCGCGCCCGCCGCGAGGGCGGCAGAGGCGACCTCGGGCTTGACCGTATCGATCGAAACGCGTGCCCCCAGCTCCCCGGCCAAGACCTCGATGACCGGCACGACGCGGGCGATCTCGTCCGCCGACGGGACTCGGGCAAACCCGGCGCCGTAGGTCCGGCCCGCCGGTCGAGAAGATTCCCCTCCCACGTCGACCACGTCGGCGCCCTCGTGGAGGAGCCGACGCCCATGCTCGATCGCCGCGTGCGCTTCCAGGTATCTGCCGCCGTCGCTAAAAGAATCGGGCGTCACGTTGAGGACACCCCACAGCTCGGGCATCGATACCTCCACTAGCCCGCGCTCGGAACCTCACGGGGGCGGGGCTGAAAGATCGTTCCCTTGCGCTTCTCTTCGCTTTCGCGACGCTTTTCGGCGTAGGTCGGCACGCTGACCACGACCGGCGGCGGTAGCTCCCGGCCAGCCATGATGGCCTCGATCTCCTCGCGACCAAGAGTCTCCCGCTCGAGCAAGGCTTCGGCGATGGCGTCGAGCTTCTCGCGGTGCTGCTCGATGACGACCTTGGCCCGATCGTATTGCGCATTGATGATGCTGCGAACCTCGTCATCGATTTCCTTGGCCGTCTGCTCGGAGTAGTCCTTGTGATAGGTTTGGCCGAGGAAGCCCGACTCCTCCTTCTCTACGTAGGAAAGCGGACCGAGGCGCGTGCTCATGCCCCACTCGGTGACCATCGAGCGTGCGAGCTGGGTCGCCTTTCTGAAGTCGTCCGCCGCGCCGGTCGTGAGCTGGCCGAACACCAGCTCCTCAGCGAGACGCCCGCCAAGGGCCATCGCGATGCGGTCGAGAACCCAGTGTGAGCTGTAGCTCTGACGGTCCTCTTCGGGAAGCGCCATGGTCACGCCGAGCGCTGGGCCTCGGGGAATGATGGTGACCTTGTGAATTGGGTCGTGATGCGGAAGCATCCATGCGACCAGGGTATGGCCGGCCTCGTGGTAGGCGGTCGTCTTGCGCTCGTGCTCGCTGATGACCATCGAACGGCGCTCCGAGCCCATCATCACCTTGTCCTTGGCCATCTCGAAGTCGGCCATGGACACCAGGTCCTTGTCCTGGCGGGCCGCCAGGAGGGCAGCCTCGTTCACGAGGTTCTCCAAGTCCGCTCCCGAGAACCCCGGGGTGCCGCGTGCGATGATGTCGAGCTGGACGTCGTCGCCGAGGGGCACGCGCCGCGTGTGGACCGCCAGAATGCCCTGGCGCCCGTTCAAGTCCGGCCGCGGCACGATGATGCGCCTGTCGAAGCGACCCGGCCTCAGAATCGCCGGATCGAGCACATCGGGCCGGTTGGTCGCAGCGATGATGATCACGCCCTCGCTCGACTCGAAGCCATCCATCTCGACCAAGAGCTGATTGAGGGTCTGCTCCCGTTCGTCGTGACCGCCGCCCAAGCCCGAGCCGCGATGGCGGCCGACGGCGTCGATCTCGTCGATGAAGATAATGCACGGCGCGTGCTTCTTGCCCTGCTCGAACAGGTCACGCACGCGCGAAGCCCCCACGCCAACGAACATTTCGACGAAATCGGAGCCTGAAATGCTGAAGAAGGGCACCCCAGCCTCACCGGCGATGGCACGCGCGAGAAGGGTCTTGCCGGTGCCGGGCGCACCCATCAGAAGAACGCCCTTGGGGATGCGACCCCCGAGCCGCTGGAACTTCTTGGGGTCCTTCAAGAATGCGATGATCTCTTCGCAGTCGTCCTTTGCCTCGTCGATTCCCGCGACGTCCTTGAAGGTCACCTTGTTTTGCGACTCGTTGAGCAGCCGGGCGCGCGATTTGCCGAAGCTCATCGCCTTGCCGCCGGAAGCCTGCAGCTGGCGCATGAAAAAGAGGAGAATGCCGACCAGAAAGATCATGGGCAGCCACGTGACCAGGATGCTGGTCCACAGGCCGTTCTGATCTTCCGGCAGGTACTCGACGCTTACATTGTGGTCGAGGAGCTGCTGGTTCATCTGCTCGCCCATGATGCCGACGGTGACCTTCTCGTTTCGAGTCGCGCGCGGACCCTCGGAAACGGAATCGTCAGCGGACTTCAGCCAGTAGGTATACTCGCCGCTGTTCTCTTGAGGCCTGATCTTGACCTTCTTGACCTTCCCCTCGGCGACGTCGGTGACGAATTCGCTGAAAGGAACGCTACGAGGCTGCTCCTCGCGGGCCACGAAGTTGAAGATGACGATGCACATCAGGATCACGAGGACCCAGAAGAGCAGTGTTTTTTGGCTTTGTTTCATTCGTTAAGATGGGACGCGGCGGCCGACTAAGTAGTCGACGTAGACCTCGTCTCTTCCCTCTTTGTGAGGCCGGCGAGCCCGCTTGGCAACCATCGCCCTCCCGAGGACTCACGAACGATTGCTGCGTGTTCTACGATGCTCACGATATTCCAACGAAAGGCCCCCGGCTTCCCGGCGGGCCGCCCACCCTGATCCTAGCAGGACCTCACCCGGACCCGTAACAAGTCGCCCCAACTCGGTCAGATGGGTGCGCCCGAGGGTTAAACCGGTCTCCCTCGCGATCCAGCTCCTCAGCCAGCGAATTCGAACGGGAGGCGGGAGGCTGATCACCGTGGCGGTAGGCACGAAGCGAGCGCCGGGCGGCGGGAGCGCCGGGCTCTGCGCGTCGAGGTAGGCGTTGATCTCTGCGGCCTCGTCACTCAGCGCGCACAGATGCTCGACGATTCGAGGGTCCTCCGCAGCCAACAAAGGCAGGACCTCTTGGCGGATTCGTACGCGCTCGAAGCTCCTTTGATGGTTCGAAGGATCTTCGACGAATGGAAGCTCGCGGGCCAGAGCGTACGCGTGCACGTCTCGACGGTGGCAATCGATCAACGGACGAATCACGCCATCGGAACGTCGTGGCTCGATCGCGCCGAGCCCGCGGATTCCAGCTCCTCGAAGGATCCTGGCGAGCACGGTCTCGGCCTGATCCTCAGATGTGTGTCCGACGGCTACGCGGTTCGCGGATTGCGATGCGGCCAGCTCGAGAAGCGCGGCGTACCGAAGCTCGCGGGCTCGCGCCTGAAGGGACGCGCCCGCAGCCTCGACCTCGACGCGAGCCGAAACGAAGGGCACCCCGAGCGAACCTGCAAACGCTTGCACCTGCGCCACCTCGGAGGCCGACTCCGGACGCAGCCCGTGGTCGATCGACGCCGCGCAAAGCGTGATTCCCAGATCGCGGCGCAACCGGTGCAGCACGTGCAACAACGCCGTCGAATCGGGTCCGCCGGAGCATGCGACCAAGACATGGTCTCCAGGCGACACCAGCTCCCGTTCGCGAACGGAGCGGCGTACCGTCGACGTGATCATGCGTGCAAGCTAGAACACGCCGGAGGCGAGGGAAAGCCGCAGCTCGGTCCGCTCGCGGAGCCCGCCCATCGCAACGGCTTCGGGATCGGCTGGGGCCTTGGTCGACACGGAGACGGCGGGCATCCCTACGCGAAGGCCGGAACGCGACCGTCGCAAAAGGCCAGGACCGGCCTCCGCCGCTTCGACAGCCCGGCGTTCCTTCCTGCTCGCAACGCGGATCTGCTGCCGTGGCTCCCAGCGCTCCTGCCGCTCCTCGCGAACTCCTTTGACGGTGACCAGAATGGCCGGAAGGACCCCCGCCAAGCCGACGGCCAACGTCGCCACCGATCCCTTTTCACGGCCCGGCTTGTCGAGGGCGAAGTAACCCGCGAGCGCTCCGCCCGCGGCGCCGACGATCGGAAACACGGTGAGGGACCAGACCTCGTTGAGGCCGGCGGCGGAAGGAATGATGAGGCCGAGCTCTGCTCCCACCAGGCCGAGGCCGATGGTGCCCTTGGGCGTCGCGCGCACGGTGTCGAAGTCGACCTGATCGAGCTGGGCCTCCACCTGGCGAACCGGCGCGGACAGCGAGATCAACCCCGCCAATGCGATCGCACATCCGATTCGTTGCCAGCTCACGTCCCCTCCCGGCTGTGTCGCAACCACCTTACACGGCGCCGTGAATCGCCGCAACCATGCGATGTTACGGAAGAATCATTTGCCTTGAATTCACCGGTGCCCCATCGAAGACTCTGCGCGATGCAGGAGCGCGACTATCAATCCCTGCTGGTGCAGCAGGACGGACACATCGTCACACTGACGTTCAACAATCCCGAGAAGAAGAACCCGCTGAGCCAAGAGTTGGTGAACGAGCTGCTCTGGGCGCTCGACGACGCGGAAGCCGACGCGAGCGTCCGGGTCATCGTGCTCACCGGCGCCGGCAACGCGTTCAGCGCTGGCGCCGATCTGAAAGGCATGACGGCGAGCCGGGGTAAGCTCGAAAAGAAGGGCGAGTTCGACGATCTGCTCCTTCGGTTCGATACGCTCAAAAAGCCGATTGTCGCGCGCATTCCGGGCTACGTGATGGGCGGCGCCATGGGCATCGTGGCCTGCTGTCACTTCGCCGTCGCGTGCGAGAGCGCGGTGCTCGCCACGCCGGAGATCAAGCGCGGCTTGTTTCCGATGATGATCATGGCTGTCTTGCGCCGCGTGGTGCAGCCGCGTGAGCTCCTGCGGCTGATGCTGCTCGGCGAGAAGATTTCGGCGAGCAAGGCCAAGGAGATCGGCCTTCTGACCGAGGTCGTCCCGGACGACCAGCTCGATGCGCGCGTCGGTGAGCTAGCAGCCGAGCTCGCCAAGCAGTCACCCACGGCGATGAGAATGGGCCTGAACGCATTCAACGAGCAGCGCAAGATGTCGGTCGAAGAGGCGCTCCCCTTCCTCCGCGACCAGCTCTATGCCTTGCTCGCCAGCGAGGATGCCAAGGAAGGTCTCGCCGCATTCTTCGAAAAACGCGAGCCGCAGTGGACCGGCCGCTAGTCGAGCAATCCTTTCACGAGAAGCTCGACCGACCGCCCTCCCATCCAATGGTCGGGCTGAAACTCCCCGACCAGGCGCAGATCCTCTCGTCCTTCGAGCCGCGCGAACATCCCCGGCGCGAACGCCCGCACGGATTCCCGACCGATCTGCAGCTCGAGCTTCGCGTGCGCCTTGCCCTCCCCTACGCCGCTCGCTTGAAGGACGTGGGCATCGGCCGCGAACAGGGGAACGGGATTGCCTTCGCCAAACGGCCCGAGGCGATGAAGATCCTCGACCGTCGGCACTCGAAACGCCCCACCGAGCGCCACGTCGACTTCGGTCGTCGAGCTGCCGAACGCGCCACCTTCGGTGGCGCCGGTGAACGAGGCGCGAAACGAGTCGAGGGCTTTCTTGGAGAGAGAAAGCCCCGCAGCGGCGCGATGACCGCCCCAGGCGCCGAGGTCCGAGGCGCATCGTGCGAGAGCCCTATACACGTCGAAGTCGCCAACCGTTCGGACGCTTCCGTGTCCATGGTCCCCGTCGAACGCCACGGCCACCGAGGGAACACCCAATGCATCGACGAGGCGGGCGGCCACGATCCCCACGACGCCCCGGTGCCACGTGTCGCCCGCCACGACGACACCCCGCGTGGGCGCCTCGCCGTACACTTCACGGACCTGCGCGAATGCCTCCTCGGTGGCCTGCTCCGCCAAGGATTTCCGCACCTCGTTCTGGGCTTCGATCTCCTGAGCCAAGGCCCAGGCGGCCTCGGGCGTCTTGGACATCAGGAACCTGAGGGTGAGGTCCGCCGACCCGAGCCTGCCGGGTGCGTTGAGCCTCGGCGCGAATCGGAACGCGACATCGCGCGCCGTGACCTGCGCCGACTCCGTAAGCTTCGCGGCGCGGCGAAGCGCACGCAGCGCAGGCCGGGTGCGAGAGGTGCCGAGCGCCATCAAGCCGGCGCGAACGAGCCTGCGGTTGTCCCCCGTGAGCGGAGCGAGATCGGCTATCGTGCCAATCGCTACCAGATCCAGCCAGGCGCGAAGGTCGAGCTCGGCGCTCATCCGTGCGCGGAGCGCCGCACCGAGGGAAAAAGCCAGCCCTGCGCTGCAAAGCCCCTTGTAGTCGAAGTCGCATTCGGGGCGATGGGGATTGAGGAAGGCAAACGCAGGCAGCGTCTCCTCCGGCACGAGATGGTGGTCGACGACGACGACGTCGATGCCTCTCGCTCTGGCCTTGGCGAGTCGCTCGTGGTCACTCGAACCGCAGTCACAGGTGATCAGCAGCTGCGGGCGTTCCTCGAGACAGCGATCGAGCGCCTCGTCGCTCAGGCCGTACCCCCCATGAAATCGATCGGCGATCAGCGTTCGAACCTCGCCACCGAGGGCAGCGATCACCTCGCTGAGAATTACCGCCGAGGTGGTTCCATCGACGTCGTAGTCTCCAAACACGGCGATGCGCTCGCCGGCGCGAATGGATCGGGCAATCCGCTCCGAGGCCAACGCCCGGTCGGCCATGCACTCCGGAGAGCTCAGGTCTCGGAGCTTCGCATCGAGAAAGGTTTGGGCCTCCCTGGCATCACGGATGCCACGGTGAAGCAGGATTTGCGCTGCGCTCAGCCCCAGCCCGCAGGCGTCGGCAAGCATGCTAGCCCCCCTTTCATCGGCGGGCCGCACGCGATACCGCTGCACCAGATCAGCTCCGTGCGCGGCTGAACAGCCGCCTGTCCATCAACTCGGTGATCGGCGCGGCGACGAAGATCGAAGACATCGTACCGATCAGAATGCCAATGCCCAACGCAAAGGCGATGTCCTGAATGGCGCCGGTGCCTAGAAAGAAAAACGCAGACACGGACAAGATGGTCGTGCCCGAAGTGATTATTGTGCGCGACAAAGTCTGCGACGTGCTGATGTTGATGAGCTCCCGCAGGCTCTTGTCCCGGACTCGCACCATGTTCTCCCGGATTCGATCGAAGACCACGATGGTGTCGTTGATCGAATAGCCCATGATGGTGAGCAAAGCCGCGACCGTGGTGAGGTTCACCTCCTTTTGGAGAAGAACGTAGATTCCTAGCGTGATGAGCGCGTCGTGGAGCATCGCGATGACGCCGCCAGGCGCGAACCGCAGGTCGAAGCGGAAGGCCACGTAGAGCATGATGAACGCGATGGCGTAGAGCAGGGACTGAATCGCCGCGTCCCGAAGCTGCTCGCCCGCTTTCGGTCCGACCCACTCGACGCGCAGCGCGCTCTCCGGAGCCCGCTCTCCGAATCGTGCACGGAGTTGCGCTATCAGCTCGTCGGCAACACCAACCAAGTGCGCCTCGTACCGAGGGATGCGGCTGCCAGCCAGCGGATTCACCGACCTAACACGAGCTCCAGCGGCCTCGAGAGCCTCCCGCAGCTGCTGCTCGTGGATCTCGGCGGATGCTCGAATCGTGATCTTGTCGCCGCCAGGAGAGATCCGCAGCTCTTGCAGGACCTCCTCGCCGAGCGCGGCGGTCGCCGCTGCGCGGATTCTCTCGGCCTGCTCTTCAGGTAGCGAAGACACCTCGCTGACCCGAATGATGTACTCGTTGGGCTGGCCCTCGACCCTGATGACGTCCGGCCTCGAGTATCCAGCGCCCTCGAGCGCGCTACGGATTTCCGCAGAGGTCGTGTCGCCGGTGAACGCGAGCTGGACTTCCGTGCCGCCGGCGAAATCGATCCCGTAGTTGGGGCCCGGATAAAACAGCGAGACCAAGCTAAGCGTCGCAAGCACTGCGAGGACGCCGGCCACTGGCCCGCGGTACTTCATGAAGTCGATGTAGGTGCCGGGTTTGATGAATTCCATTTCAGCCCACTCGCAGTCGCTGCACGCGCAAGCCGCGTACGATCCAGTCGAAGAGGACCTTCGAGCAGAAGGTGCCAGTGAACAGAGACGTCGCAATGCCGATCAGCAGCATGGTCGCGAAGCCCTTGATTGGACCAGTGCCGAACTGCCACAACACGATGCCCGCGATGGCCGTGGTCAGCTGACTATCGAGAACGGACGAGTACGCCCTTGAAAACCCTTGCTCGACCGCCGACCGCGGGGACTTACCAAGCCTCAGCTCTTCTCGGATGCGCTCCGTGATGAGCACGTTGGCGTCTACCGCCATACCCACGGTGAGGGCGATGGCCGCCACACCCGGCAAGGTGAGCGTGGCCCCTATTCCGGACATCGTGCCGAGCAACAACAGCAAGTTGAGCAACACCATCACGTCCGCGACCAAACCCGCGGTTTGGTAGTAGACGGCCATGAAGACCAAGACGAGCACGATGCCCCAAAGCGCGGCTGCGGCTCCTTTTCGCACCGAGTCCTGACCGAGCGTCGGCCCGATGAGCTGCTCGTTGGCGGGACGAAGGGGCGCTGGCAACGCACCAGCCTGCAAAACGACGACCAGATCCTTGGCTTCTTGGAGCAACTCGCTGCGGTCGAGATAGGCTCCGAGCGTGATCCGGCCGCGCGCGCCGATCTGTCCCTGAATGACGGGCGCGGACTCGACACGATCGTCGAGCACGATGGCCATGCGCTTGCCGATGCTGCGTCCCGTGAGATCGGCCATCCGCGACGCGCCACGCGTGTTCATCGTGAAGTCGACCTCCGGGCTGCCGCTCTGGGGGTCGAAGCCGACTGCCGCATCGTCGAGGTCTTCGCCGGTCACCTCCGCGACGCGATGCAGATAATAGGTGCGCCAACCCTCACCGCCTCTTTCCGGATCCGGGTCCTGTCGTCCGATGACGAGCTCGTGGTCGTCGGGGACCGAAAGCGTCGCGATGTAGCTGCGAAGCCGGTCGCTCGCGTCCTCGCCGAAGGCTTCTGCGTAGGTCTGCGAGTCGGCATTCAGGTAGATGCCTTCGGGTGGGTCGGTGAACGCGCCTCGCGAGTCGGACTCGTCGTCGACGATTTGGAACTGTAGTTGCGCAGTCCGGCTGATGATCGACTTGATGCGCTCGAACGAGCTCTCCTGCGCGCCCGGCACCTCGATGATGATATCTCCCTCGTTCGGCCGCGCGATGACCGTGGGCTCGAGAACACCGAGGTTGTCGATGCGGTTGGTGATCGTACGCTCCGACTGTCGGACGGCGGTCTCGCGCATGTTGCTGAGCTGCTCCTCGCGCATGTGTAGGTCGACCACGAGGTCACCGACGCCGCTCGCCACGCGCAAGTCGCGGAAGTAGTCCCTGACCCAGGTTTTCGTGAGCTTCTCGGCATCCTCCTGAGTGGAGAAAGTGATGCGGATAGCGCGGACCGCACCCCCGTCCTTGTCGACGCGCTCGACTTTGCAGCGCTCGCGAATCTCTTCGAGCGTGGCTTTGTCGATGTCGTCGACCTCCTCCTCCGGGATGACGCCAATCAAGACACCGCATTGACGCTGCACCTGCTCGGCCAGACGATCTCTACGGTCGCGAATGTATTCATTGACCTCGACCTCGTACATCAGCCGCAGCCCGCCTTTGATGTCGAGGCCGGGATTGATCTGGTTGTCGAAGGTCTCTTTGACGATGTCCGGGCAAGGCAACCATCGATCGAGGCTCGGCCACAAAGCCAGGAAACCCAGCACGGCCGCGCCGATGACGATTACCAAACGAAAGTACCAGCCTCGATCCATGATCCTCGCCTGTGTCGTCTAGCTCTTTTGTTCGGAGGGTTGGTCCAGTCCGGCGATGTGGGTCCGCAGAACCTTGATCCGGGTGCGGTCCGCAACCTCGAGTGTCACGTCGCGCTCGTCGAGCGCCGTAATCTCACCGCGAATGCCTCCGTTGGTGCGTACGATGTCACCCTTCTTGAGCGCCCCGATCATCGCCTCGTGCTGTTTTGCGCGCTTCTGCTGCGGGCGAATCATCAAAAAGTAGAGCACCGCAAACATCAGGAGCAGCAAGCCGATTTGCTCGGTCCCGCCGCCGCAGCCCATGGGCCCGGGAGCCGGGCCCTCTCCCCCACCCGCCGGAGCGGCCGGGCCTCCAGTCACCTCGGGCTGGAGCAGAATGTAGAACAACGAATACAGCACGACGAACCCTCAATGCTCGTAGAGCCCGGATGCACAACGCGTTCCGGGCCCTTTGAGCGCGGCGGGTTCTACTCCATGCCCCCCAAGCGGTCAACTCATCGGAATTGCGGATTTATGCTACAACCGCGCGACCCCCAAGTGGCGGGGGCGCTAGGAGCATCACCAGTGGACAAAGTGGACAAGATCTGGCTCGACGGGGAGCTCGTTCCGTGGGAGCAGGCGAACGTCCACGTACTGACGCACACGCTCCACTACGGGCTTGGCGTATTCGAGGGGATTCGCTGCTACAAGCTGCACGACGGGCGGAGCGCCATCTTTCGTTTGCAGGAGCACGTTCGTCGGCTGTTCGACTCTGCTCACATCTGCATGCTTCCGATGCCGTATACCCAAGAGGAGATCGCGGAAGCTTGCCTAGAGACCGTTCGCGCGAATCGGCTCGACGAGTGCTATCTGAGGCCGATCGCCTTCATGGGTGATGGAGAGATGGGCCTCGGGGCAAAGAATCCGACGCGCGTCGCCGTCATCGCGTGGCGTTGGGGTGCGTATCTCGGAGAAGAAGGATTGAAGAAGGGCATCCGGGCCAAGGTCAGCTCGTTCCAGCGAGCGGGCGTCAATACGCTGATGTCCAAAGGAAAGATCAACGGCCACTACGTGAACTCGATCCTCGCGAAGCGTGAAGTGCAGATGATCGGGTACGACGAAGCAATCATGCTCGACACTCAGGGGTACGTGTCCGAAGCGTCCGGCGAGAACATCTTCGTCGTGCGTGAGGGCGAAGTCGCCACTCCACCGATGGGCGTGTCGATTCTGGGAGGCATCACCCGGAGCTCGGTCGTGCGCATCATGCGCGACCTGGGAATCACCGTTCACGAGCGTCTGATCTCGCGAGACGAGCTCTACATAGCGGACGAGGTCTTCATGGTAGGCACGGCCGCCGAGGTCACCCCGGTGCGCGAGCTGGACGATCGCATGATCGGCACGGGCTCACGCGGAGCGATCACCGAAAAGGTGCAAAATGCCTATTTCGATGCGGTCCGAGGCGTGCGCGTCCCGGAGGAAAGCTGGCTGTCGATCGTGTGAGGGGCTCGCGTCACCGCGGCATTCACGCTAGAAGTACCTGCGAGGGCCCATAGCTCAATTGGTTAGAGCCCCCGGCTCATAACCGGGTTGTTCCTGGTTCGAGTCCAGGTGGGCCTACCGTGTTTTCGTCGAGCGCGGTTCTCTTGCGTCAGCCGGGAAGGCACGCTAAGGGCCCGGCCAACCGCGTTTGACGACGGAGGCAATCCTTGCGCGAAGAGCTCGTAGCGCTGGCTAAGCTTGCTGAAATGGACGATTCGGCGCGTGACATCGACGCCGAGCTGGAGCGGATCCCGAAGCGTCTGCAGGAGCTGCGCACCGGCGTGCAAATGCTGGAGAGCCTGCTCGCCCAGGAGCGACGGCAGTTGGCCGAGGCCGAGCAACTCAAAGCGCAGCAGTCGAGCGAGCTCAAGGAGCGAGGCGAAGGCTTGCAGCGCGCACGCAAGAAGGTGGCCCAGGCTTCGAGCATTCGAGAGGCGGATGCAGCGGAGCGCGAGGTGGAGGCTAATCGCCGCGCCATCAAAGAGCGCGAGGAAGAGCTGGGCCGTATCGCCGATGCCATTGAAGCCAAGACTGCCTCGCTTGCAGAGCGCGAGAAGGATTTCGAAGAAGCGCGAGGCGTCTTGGCATCGGAGGAGGAGTCCTCGGCGGCGCGAGTCGCCGAGCTGGAGCAGGAGCGCGGCAAGCTGCTGAACGGCCGTGACGAGCTGGCTGCGAAGATCTCGACTCAGGTCATCAAGCGATACGAGCGCCTCCGAAAAGGGCTCCCCAACGCGGTCGTCATCATCAACGACAGCACCTGCACCGCCTGCCGCATGGCCCTTCCGCCCCAGCTCACCATCGAGCTCCAGCGCGCGGACGAGCTACACCAATGCCCGCACTGCCGGCGGATCATCATCCACAAGACGGTAATCGAAGACTGAACCCCCGGAGAACGGGTCGCGACGGGCGTACGGACCGGGCTCGGAAAAACACGACACGAGGTTCCACGGAACGCGGCGGGTTGCAAAGGTGACCCGATGCACTTGGGGGCTTGGGTCACGCAACCCGCCCCTCGGGCGGCGCGCCAATCGGAGGTGGTTGCATGCATGCCGATTGGCACTTCGCACGTCCGCTCCACCTCATGTC
>Ga0209536_100000309_pt1 | contig 77275 bp, 63 predicted proteins | sample DeeMarSeWOR28_12_FD_187461 | JGI IMG/M metagenome (GOLD analysis project Ga0209536, IMG submission 187461) | Marine sediment microbial communities from White Oak River estuary, North Carolina - WOR-2-8_12 (SPAdes) (version 2) | ecosystem: Environmental > Aquatic > Marine > Intertidal zone >...
CGAGCATCCCGGGGTCGTCAGGGTCCTGCGCCACCACGAATTCCTTGGCCACGAGGTTCATGCCGTCCCGGAGGGGCGTCACCAGGCCGACATCGGCGTGGCGGAAGAAGCCCATCAGCGGTTGGCGGGCGATGCCCTTGTTCAGGTAGCGGATCGGTACCCAGTCGGAGGACGCGAAGCGGCCGTTGATGCGTCCCGACGCCTGTTCGAGTTCGGAGCGAATCTCGTCATACGCGCGGACACCCACGCGTGTGGGCGGAGCGATCTGCATCAGCGTGACATTGTTCTGGGTATTCGGGTATTTCTCGAGCAGGCGCTCGTACGCGAGGAATCTCTGGTGCAGTCCCTTGCTGTAGTCGAGCCGGTCGACACCGATAATCAATTGCCGCTCTTCCAGGCTCTTGACCATTTTTCGAACCGATTTCATCCTGTCCGCCTCGGCTGACAAAGCCTGGATTTCCTCGACATCAACGCCGATAGGGAATACATCCGCGATAACGGTGCCGCCGGGAACCTCTATCGTGTTGCTCCCCCTGACTTTCGCATCGACGATGGGTTCCTGCATGCAGGTCTTGAATGCCGTGAGGTCTCGCTCTGTATGGAATCCCAGCACGTCGTACGCGCACAGGGCCCGCAGCAGGTATTCGTGACCAGGGGCCGCCCGCAATGCTTCGAACGAGGGGAACGGCACATGCAGGAAAAATCCGATCGGATTGTCGACCCCCGCATTGCGCAACTCTGACGCGAGCGGTATCAGGTGGTAGTCGTGCACCCAGATCACGTCGTCCGGGCGCAGTAACGAGACAAGCTTGCGCCCGAACAGGGAATTGACGCGACGGTATGCATCGAAGTCCTCGGTTTCATACTGCAGGAAATCGAGCAGATAATGGCACACCGGCCACAGCACGCGATTGCTGTAGCCGTTGTAGTAGTGCTCGAAATCGGACTCGTTCAGGGCGATCGTCGCGAACTCGATATTGTCTTTGCGAACCACCTCGACCTGTGAATCCGACTTCTCCGTCAGCTTGCCGCTCCAGCCGAACCACATGCCGCCCTGGTCCTTCAACGCCGCCAGGATCCCGACCGCAAGGCCGCCGGCTGCGGCTCCTTTCTTTTTCGGCATCGCAACGCGATTCGAAACGATGATCAGGCGTCTATCCGATGGCTCAGTCATGGTCGTGTGCCCGGTTTACAGGGACTCTTCCCAGCTGCGGCTCAGCCGCACCGCTGCATTGATGATGCCCGCCATGCTGTAGGTCTGCGGGAAGTTGCCCCACAGCGCGCCGGTCTGGGGGTCGATATCTTCCGACAAAAGGCCCAGCGGGTTGCGCAGTGCCAGCATGTTCTCGAACAGGTCACGCGCCTCGTCCTTTCGGCCGATGCTGGCGAGTGCGTCGATGTACCAGAAGGTGCAGATATTGAAAGCATTTTCCGGTTCGCCGAAATCGTCGGCCGCAATGTACCGGAACATGTGTTTGTCTCTCAGGAGGTGTCGGCCGATGCATTCGACCGTGGAGACGAAGCGCGGGTCGTCCACGTCGATGAAGCCGAGGTCGTGCATCGTCAGGAGGCTGGCGTCCATCTCCGGCCGTCCGAAACTCTCGGTAAAGGATTCCTGCTCCGGGTCCCAGGCTCGTTCCAGGATGTCGGCCCGGATTTCCCTGGCCGACTCGCGCCAATAGGCAGCACGGTCCTCTTGCTCGAGCTTGAGAGCGATTTTCGCCAGGCGATCGCAGGCAGCCCAGCACATGATGCTGGAAAATGTGTGCACGCGCTGCCGGCCCCGGTATTCCCACAGGCCTGCATCCGGTTTGTCGTACTTCTCACGCGCCCACATGCCAAGCGCTTCGAGACGCTTGAATTCCGCGTGGGTGCCGGACCTGATGAGCCGGCTGTCGAAAAAAAACTGCGTTGCCGCGAGCACGACGGCGCCATACACATCGTGTTGCACCTGCTCGTAAGCCTGGTTACCGCGGCGAACCGGCGGCATGCCCTGGTAGCCGGACAGCGACTCGACGATTCGCTCGTCGGTTACCGAGCGCCCGCTGATACCATACAGCGGCTTGAGCTCATCGTCGCCTGCCTCGGCGGCGATGTTCATGATATAGGCCAGGTAGCGCTCCATCGTTACGGTAGTGCCCAGCCGGTTCAGTGCCTGCACGACGAAATAGCTGTCCCGCAGCCAGCAGAATCGATAGTCCCAGTTGCGCCCGCTGTTCGCTGCCTCCGGAATCGACGTGGTGAGCGCGGCAACGACGGCGCCCGTGTCTTCGAAGGTGCACAGCTTCAGGGTGATGGCTGCGCGAATGACGGCGTCCTGCCACTCGAACGGGATCGAAAGTCCGCGCGACCAGGATTGCCAGTAATCGCGCGTGCCGCGGAAGTGAGTGTGATATGCGTCCTCGCAGGACTCGGGGATCGTCTCGTCGGGACCGAGGATGAGGTGTAATGGCCCGTCGAGTACGAAAGCGTTTTCCTCGATGACGTGCGTCAGCGATGCGTCGGTCGTCAGCCGCAGCGTCGTATCCGAGCAAATATAGCGGATGTGATTGCTGCCGTGCGTCGTACTGCATGGTTTTGCGCCATACTCGCGGGCCGGTCGCAGGCGGATTCGAATCCTCGGCGCACCGGTTTCCGGCCGGATGCGCCTCGCCAGCATCATGGGGGTGAACATGCGGCCGACATACTCGTAACGGGGCGCGAAGTCCGTGATGCGAACCGCGCCACCGTTCGTGTCGTACAGGATCGTGTCCAGGATCGCGGTGTTTGTCTGGTAGACCTGTTCGCTGTGCGAAAAATTGACGAGCTCTACTTCGAAGAAACCGGGCAGATCGACTTCACTTTCGTCGCGCAACAGGCGGCAGAATACCGGGTCGGAATCGAATTGCGGCATGCACGTCCAGACCATCGTGGCTCGCTCATCGATGAACGACGCCACCTGGCAGTTGCCGACCAAGCCGATGTTGAGACTGGACAAGAAGCGTTCTCCCTGGTTCCTGTTACTGGTGAATGCGTTGTTCGATTGACTCGAGCCAGCGATGCACCGCGGCGACGTCCGGTAAGGAATATTCAGCCTCGCTGCCGCGACTGCCGCCAACGCGTATCGTAATCCCGCCCAGCGCATTGACGGCACGGAAGCCGTCTTCGTCCGTTACGTCATCGCCGACGAACACCGAACGGCGCCCGGTGAACGGGTCTCGCTGCATCATCTCGCTGATCGCTATACCCTTGTGGTGTTCTTTTGGCGCGAACTCGAACACCATTTTACCGGCAATCAGGCGAAAGTCCTTCTCGATTTCGGGCAACAGGCTCTGCACGAATGTTGTGCACTGCTCCTCGAACTCCGGTGCACGCCGGTAGTGCAGCGATATGCCGCCGCCCTTTTCTTCCAGCAACAGGCCCGAAGCGCCTGCTGCGAACTCGCGCATTCGCTCGAGAATCGATGCCGGCAACGACCATTTCGAGCTGGAAACGCGGTCATCCGGGTGCAGACGCAGCTCCGCCCCGTGGCCGCCGGCAGCGGCAAATCTGGCGGGTGCAAACATGCGATCGATGTCCGCCACTGTGCGGCCGCTGATCAACGACAGCGCGCCGTCAAGCCCCTTCGACAGGCTCTGCAGCAAGGCTATCAGGGTCGGATCTGCGCGCACGTCTGCAGGGTGATCCTTGATATCGAGCAGGGTTCCATCGACGTCCAGGAAAAGCGCCAGGTGCGAAGGCTCGAGGTTGTCGGGCGGTGCCGGCATGGCGTTACTTTACCGTGCGGTCATTGGCTTGTCGCATCGAACTGCCCGCCGCGGAAGCGCCGGTCTGGACAGGGAAATGATTCCTTCCATTCGCGCGCCAGTCTGTTATAGTCCGCTCCGTCCTGGCGCACATCGGTCTGCGCCATTGCCTCCGCATCGCACTTCTGCGGTCTTCGGAGCTAACCCAGAATCCTGGCCTGGATCGAAACTTTCGCGGCATCGAGCCGCTATCGTGTCGGGCGGATTCGGAGCAATCAATCCAGTGTTATTCAATCAACTTGGCCTCACGGCCGAACTGCTGCGTGCGGTCGAAGAGCAGGGCTACACCCATGCAACCCCGGTTCAGCAGAAAGCCATACCCCTTATTCTCGCCGGCAATGATGTGCTCGCGGGTGCCCAGACGGGCACCGGCAAGACCGCCGGCTTTACTCTGCCGCTGCTGCAGCGGCTCCAGCAGGGCAGCGTCAACCGACGTCGGATTCGTGCCCTGGTACTGACGCCCACGCGAGAGCTGGCCGCGCAGGTTGCGGATAGCGTTCGCACCTATGGACGGCATTTGTCGTTTCGCACCGCCGTCATCTACGGTGGGGTGAGCATCAATACGCAAATTTCGAATCTGCGCAAAGGCGTGGATGTTGTTGTCGCAACGCCGGGCAGACTGCTCGACCATCTGCAACAGGGCACGATAAAGCTCGATGCGATCGAGATTCTGGTGCTCGACGAAGCGGACCGCATGCTCGACATGGGCTTTATCCGGGACATTCGCAAGATCATGAAGGCGCTGCCCGACAAACGTCAGAACCTGTTGTTCTCGGCGACGTTCTCGACGGAGATTCGGCGGCTGGCGGCTGATCTGCTGAATAGCCCGATGGAGATCCAGGTTGCCGTAAACGGCCGGCCGGCAGAGGGCGTGAACCAGATCGTCTACCCGGTCGATCGCAATCGCAAGCGGGAACTCCTGTCGCACAAGATTGGTGCGGAGAACTGGCAGCAGGTGCTGGTCTTCACGCGTACCAAGCACGGTGCGAACCGGCTGGCTGCACAGCTCGATGCGGATGGCCTGAACTCGGCGGCCATCCACGGCAACAAGTCTCAGGCAGCACGCGTGCGGGCGCTGAGTAATTTCAAGACAGGCAAGGTGCGAGTTCTGGTCGCCACGGACGTGGCTGCGCGGGGACTCGACATAGAACGCCTGCCACATGTCGTCAATTTCGAATTGCCGCATGTGCCGGAAGATTACGTGCATCGCATCGGGCGTACCGCGCGCGCCGGCCACGAGGGTCATGCGGTATCACTGGTTTGTGTCGACGAGCACAAATTGCTTGCCGATATCGAGAAGCTCTTACAGAAGAAGATCACGCGCGAGACGGTGCCCGGTTATGCGCCGGATCCCCGTATCGCGGCCGAGCCGATCTCGCGCGGAGGCGCACAACGCCCGGCGGGCAAGCGCCGCGCCGGAAGGGGACGTGTCGCCGCACGCTGATTAATGAGAGTATTGGGCCGAAACCAATTCAAAGGCTGATACTCGAAACATACATGTTGCGTAGCTGGAACATCGTAGCAATGTGCCTGGTGTTGGTGGCCTGCACGCCGGCGAAGCCCGTCATCGAAGAGCACATGATGCGGATCGACGGAGAGATGCCGGCGGACTTCAGCGGCTCCTGGGAACGGGATTACTCGCGCGGCGACGACGTCAACCAGGTGCTGCGCGATATCTATTACTACCTGAGCCGAACCTCGGCGGACCGGGCTTACACGACACGCCCCGGACCGGTGCAGCCATCGTCCAGGGACATGGCATCGATAAGTGCGCTCGCGCGCCTCGCCGAACTCATTACGCGGCCCCAGGTACTGACGATCTCCCAGAACGACCAGGAGATCACGGTCGATCGCAAGGACGACTTTTCCCTGCTGTGTGCATTCTATGACGGCGTCGCGAAGGGCACGGAAAGCGACTACGGCACCGAGATCTGTGGCTGGGACGGCGACCAGCTGGTCTCTCACCTGATTCTGCCGGACGGTTTGCAGGTCACGCACCGGTTTACCGTTGCCGCAGACCGGCAGCAGCTGCGCGTGGTCACCACCGTATCGTCGAATACCGCTCGCGTGCCGGTTACGCTCAGCCGCTTCTACAGGAAATTCGAACGACTGCCGCCGGATTTCAACTGTATCGAGACGCTGAGCATGAAGCGTGTTTGCAGCACCGGCGAGATCGAGTTGTGACCCCCGGTGCGCGGTTTCTGCTGCTGGCCTTATTGAGTAGCAGCCTGTTGCAGTACCCGTCGATTGTCCATGCACGCGACGTTGCGGCGCTCAATATCTCGATATCCGAGTTCGATCCGGGCGTGCCGGAGGATCGGTCACTGCACCGTGACCTGCAAATCTTCCCGCGAATTCGGGACGTGGAAGCAAAGTTCCTGCCGTTCGTGCTGCGTGAGACGCTGGTGAGCAGCGGAGAGTGGGGCGCGGTCCGGGTTGTCACGGAGCCGGACGATGCCGCCGAAGTCGCCATAAGCGGATCGATTGTTCATTCCGACGGCGAGCACCTCGAGCTGCAGGTGCAGGCAATCGATGCCACCGGGCGCCTGTGGTTCGACCGCAGCTTTGCAGCCCGGCTGAACGAGGATGCCTCGCAGACGGGCGCGGCGGATGCAGGGTCGCCCTTTCAGCCGCTGTATGAAGCGATCGCCCAGGCCCTGCAGGAGTCACGACAGCAGCTCGACGATCGCGCGCTTGCACAAATTACCGAAATTTCGCTGCTGCGCTATGCGGTCGAACTGGCACCGTCCGCGTTCGGGCAATACGTCGCCGAAGACGAACAGGGGCAGTATGCGCTACGGCGCCTGCCGGCGCGAGGCGACCCCATGCTCGACAGGATAGAACGGATACGGCTGACCGAGTACGTCATTACCGATACCGTGGATGCGAAATTCCGCGAGCTGCACGAGGAGATTGCATCCACGTATGCGCTGTGGCGCGAATACCGGCGCAAGTCGGTCGAATACGACAGGCAGAACGCAGAACGCGCGCAGGATGGGCGATCGGAAGCGGCGAGCGGCAGTTTTGAGGCGATCCGGAGCCTGTACGACAACTACAAGTGGGACCGGGTGACCGCGCAGGAGCGGGATCGGCTCGCCATCGCATTCAACAACGAGGTCGGACCCGTTGTCGATGCGATGGAGGCGCGTATCGCCGAGTTGGAGAGCTGGGTCGAAGAGAAATACGCCGAATGGCACAGGCTCCTCGAGGAGCTGTTCGAAGCGGAGGCCGAGCTGAATCGGACCGCGTCCTAGACCCGCTCCTACTTGATATCGACGAGCTCGATGTCGAAGCTGAGCGCCTGGCCCGCAAGCGGATGATTGGCGTCGACAGTGACGGTCTCGTCCGTTACGGCCGTCACCATGAACTGCGTAATCTGGCCGTCGGGGCTGCTGCTTTGCAGGGCCATCCCGGTCTCCGGATTCAGGTCGTCCGGCAGCAGGCTGCGCTCCACTTCCTGGACCAGCTGCTCATGCCGCGGGCCGTAAGCCTCGTCGGCTTCGATGCGAACGCTCTTGCTGTCGCCGACAGTCATGCCTTCGACGGCTTTTTCGAAGCCGGGAATTACCTGGCCGCTGCCGACTTCGAATTCTAGGGGGTCCCGGCCCTGTGACGAGTCGAACTGGGTGCCGTCGTCGAGGGTGCCGGTGTAGTGAATTTTTACCGTGTCTCCGGATTTTGCCTGGCTCATATAAGTCGCTCCGAGTGCGGGTGTTTATGGTAGTGCCGGTAAGGGCACGAGCGTGCCTCACCAATAGAAAGGGCCCCATAGGGGCCCTTCCTGCTTCATACGTATATGAAGATCATATGGCGACGATGTTTGACGCCTGCGGACCCTTCTGGCCCTGGGTGATCTCGAACTGGACCTTCTGGCCCTCGACGAGCGTCTTGAAGCCGTCGCCCTGGATCGCGCTGAAGTGCGCGAATACGTCCGGGCCGTTCTCCTGCTCGATAAAACCGAAGCCTTTGGCCTCATTGAACCATTTCACAGTACCTGTTGTAGTAGACATATTGCATTCCTGAATTAATCAACAAATATCGGCCCTGTCCGAGGGCCAGTTTGGCTGGAAGTGTTGCTAGTACGTATGAAAGACCGGACGAGGTACTACGGAAGAGACTTCTGAAGGGACTTCGAAATGGTGTGCATAGTCAAAAGCGCACTTACAGGCCGGCCAAAGTATAAGCTTTTCAGGCCGTTAGTCAAGGCCAGCCATACCGGAACCCGCTGCCAGGGTTGAGTCGCAAACGCCTGTTTTTCAGTCGCTTTCGTGGGCTATGGACCCCAGTCGAGGCGATCCTCCTCGACCTCGAGACGCACACGGCTCCAGGTCGTGCTGATGTCGTCGGGCTCGCCGTTGACGTTCAGCTTGAAGTTGCCGAGATTCAGTTCCTCGGCCGGCTGCATGAGCAATTGGGCCATGCTTTGCGCCGCTTCATGGGTTTCGAGCATGCGGGACTGCCAGCGGCCGAATACCTTCGGATTATCCGCGTACGCCTCCGTCAAACCGGTGCGAATGAACGGAAATATGATGCAGCAGGCGCTCACCATGTCCGACGCACGGCCGAGATTGACACGCAGTATCTCGGGCAAACGAAGCACCGCCCAGTTGGCCACGACGTACCCGGGCACGGCGATGCCGGGCTCGATGGCCTGCATCGACGATACGTAGATCAGCTGCAGAGGCGTCTTGTGATACACGGCTTCGCCGGCCCACAGGTGCGTCCAGGACACGAAGCCGTCGATCTTGGTATCCATCACGAGACGCGACTCCCGCAGGTTGTCCATGAACGACTGCCGCACCCGGACGCGGCGCTCGGCGCGGCTCTCGCCCTCGATCTCCGGCAATGCACGGCCGAATCGATAACCCTTTTCGGAAAGCCCGGAATTGCAGACGATGACATCCGGGCTCTTGCCGCCCATATGCTCGATGATATAGCTGCGTGACGCCCACAGATCCGAGAGGCTGGTCACATCGGCCTGCAGCGCAAACGCATCGACCCCCATATCGCGGATTGCATCGACGAGGTCGAAGCCGTCTCTGTAGCTACTGTGGAAGTGAACGCCGACAACGGAAGCACCGTTGGCCGCTGCGGCCAGCGCCAGCGCCTGGCCAATACCGCCGTCTTTTCCGGAGCCCGTGATGAGCACGCGCTTGCCGGCAAAGGCAGATTGATACGTTTCACCGAATTCGAATTTCTTTATGTCCGCCGTGAACGCCATCTTCTTAAGCCTCCGCTATCGCCGCCAAGGCTCAAGGGTACCTCAGAATTCGGGGCTCTTGGAGTCGTTCTAGCCGATGGTCTAACGCGAAAAAACACTGGCGAGGCCCGGTCCGGGGGTTCTGTCCCGACTCAGGCAAGCACTGACAGATCGGCGAATAACACGTAAATCGTCAGCACGAGCAGCACGAGAATCGCGCCCAGTTTGCGTGCGTGCGCCCACGGCGTCATATCGACAGCTTTAACGTCGACCTGCTGCCATTCCTCTTCCAGGGGTGAGAGCTCCCCGATGATGAGCATGAGTACGACGAGGTACGCGAACACGATGCCGAGGAAGTGAAATTCGTTCAGGGAGGCGACAATGAGCGCAAGTGGTGGCACGAAATAACCGGCGGCGATCACCACGAACCCCGAGATGAGCGCGAGCTTGGCCGCCATGGGGGGCACGCGCCGCGTCAGCATGCCCACCAGCACGACCGAGAAAATCGGGATGAAGTAGATGCCGTTCATCTTCTGCAGGTAGGAGAAGATACTGTCCTGGCCCGCTAACAGCGGCGCGAGCGACATGGAGAAGACTGCAATTGACCAGCCGAATATCTTGCCGGAGCGGACCACCTGCTCGTTGCTTGCATTCCTGTTGATGACGTTCCGGTACAGGCCGAGGCTGAAGAGGGTGCAGGTACTGTTCAGGGCCGAGTTGAAGCTGGACAGGATCGCGCCCATCATGACCGCCGCGAAGAAGCCGGCATAGGCCGTCGGCAGGACCGTGTTGACCAGCAGGCCATAGGAATGATCGGCACGGACGTCCTGTCCGGCGAACATCGCAAAGGCGATCATGCCCGGGATCACCAGGTACATCGGGCCGAGGAGCTTGAGGAAACCGGTAGCCAGCACGCCTTTCTGCCCCTCCGCGAGCGAGCTGGCCCCGAAGGTGCGCTGAATGATCTGCTGGTTCGTGGTCCAGTAGAACAGGTTGAGCAGCAACACGCCGCTGAATACGGTGCCGATGGGAACAGAGCTCTCCTTCCCGCCGATCGAGTTGAAGCGGTCCTCGTTGCCCTCTGCAAGGGCGACCATCCCCTCCAGAAAGCTGCCATCGCCGAGCGTTTTGAGACCGAACCATGTAATCATCAGGCCGCCTGCCAGCAGCCCGATGCCGTTCAACAGGTCGGACACCGCGACGGTCCGCAGCCCCCCGAACAGGGCGTACAGCGAGCCGATGATTCCGACCAGCCAGACGATCACCCACAGAGTCTGCTGGTGCGACTGCAGGCCCAGCAGGCCCTGCACGTCGAGGATGCCGATCAGCCCCGTGGCACCGGTGTAGAGAATAATGGGCAGGAGGATCACCGCGTAGGCCACGAGGAAGATCAGGTCGGTGATCATCCGGGTCTGGTGGTCGAAACGTATCTCCAGGTATTGCGGGACCGTCGATACACCGCTCTTCAGAAACCGCGGCAGGAAGAACAACGCCATGCAGACCAGCGCGAGCACCGCAACGACTTCCCACACCATGACCGAAAAACCATAGGTGAAGGCGGCGCCGTTCAGGCCGACCATCTGCTCCGTCGACAGGTTGGTGAGCAACAGCGAACCGGCGATGAGCGGCCACGTGAGGCTCCTGCCTGCGAGAAAGTAACCCTCACTGGTTTCGTGGTCGTCCTTACGTGTCAGCCACCAGGTGATTGCTGCGACCAGGCCGGTGAAAAACAGGAAAGAGACGAGGATCATGGCTAACGGTTCTCACAGCGACAGCGTCCGGATTATGCATTAGCATTGGGATGCACGCGAATCGCAGAGACCGTTCGATGAACGCTTCAACCTGGTCTTTGCCGCTATTGTCCGGAGCCTTTCTGCTGTCCGCCGTGACGATCGCGGTATTCGGCGTCAGGATGACCCGCGCAGCGCGCGACCTGGCGCATCGTACCGGTTTGGGCGAGCTTCTGGTCGGTACGGTCCTGGTCGGCGCGGCGACTTCTCTCGCTGGCATCACCACTTCAGTGACTGCCGCCTGGGCGGGTCATGCCGGCCTGGCGGTCAGCAATGCGTTCGGCGGTATCGCTGCACAGACGGCATTCCTCGCCATCGCGGATATCGTTTACCGGCGTGCCAACCTGGAACATGCGGCGGCGTCCGTCGAAAATCTCGTCGTGTGTGCTTTTCTGTTGTGCCTCCTCGGCATTCATGTCGCTGGCGCAGCAACCCCGGGGGTTTCGTTTCTCGGTATCCACCCGGTGACGCCGCTCCTGGTCGTCGCCTACTTCTTCGGGCTCTACGTCCTGATACGGACGCACCGGGCACCCATGTGGATTCCCAGGCGGACGGACGACACGCGGCCTGAAAGCAAGGGATACAAAGGCCGGCCGGGAGGGAGCATGGCAGGGGTCTGGCTCGTTTTCGCAACGAGCGCCATTGCCGTCACGGTCGCGGGCTGGCTGATCGCCCAGGTGGCCGTACCGTTTTCTCTGCGGACGGGGCTTTCCGAGAGTTTTGTCGGCGGCACGTTCACGGCCATTGCGACATCGCTGCCGGAGCTCATTATTGCCGTAACGGCAGTCCGGATGGGGGCGTTGAACCTCGCTGTGGGTGACATCATTGGCGGCAATGCATTCGACACCCTGTTCGTGGCGATTTCGGACATGGCCTACCGTGCAGGGCCGATCTATGGCGCGATTTCAAACGCCGAAGTTCTATGGCTGGCTATCACGATCCTCATGACGGCCGTTTTGCTCATGGGCCTGCTGTACAGGGAGCGCCACGGTATCGGTAACATCGGCGTCGAGAGCGTCTTGCTATCCGTCATCTACCTGGGCGGGGCGGGCATCATGTTTTTCCTGGCGTGATGCTGCACCAGAAACGCGTCACGCGATGAAAACCATTACTGTCATTCGAGGAAACTGGCGATGATCGGACGAAGATTCAACAAGTTCATTAAGGACATTATCGACCGGACCCTGTTCCTGCAGCTGGCCAGCGTGCTGACGTTTCTCTGGCTTGTCTTTTCCGCGGCCTTGTTCATAGCGGAGCGCGGCGCCGACGACAGCCATATTCAGTCGTTCGGAGACGCGATGTACTGGGGGATCGCAGCGTTATCGACAGCGGGCATCGCGGATACGCCGATTTCGGGGCTGTCGAAATTGATTGGAGGAACCTGGATCATCGTCGGCTCGGTCATGTTCTTCGGCATCATCGTGAGCACTGTGACGGCCTACTTCATGCGGCCGGTGCAACGTCCCAAGGACCAGCTGGTCGGGTCCATCGAGTACAGTCTCGAGGAACTTGACCAGCTGTCGGTCGAGGAGCTGGATCTGCTGAAGGAGAACGTCGACGCCCTCATCGAACACATGGAAGAGATACAGAGCCGCCGGCAATAGATCAGGCGGCGGCTTCGTCGAGCTCCTGCTCGAGGCGCGTGGCCTCGGCGACGCGGCCCTTCGACAGCGGCGCAAGCAGGACGTAGAGCGCTGGCGTCAGATAGAGAGTGAAAACGGCGGCTATGCCGAGCCCGCCAAACACGACCCAGCCGATCGCACTGCGGGCTTCCGAACCGGCGCCCGAGCTCAGCACCAGGGGCAGGGCTCCCAGGACGGTCGACACGACGGTCATCATGATCGGGCGCAGCCGCCTCTCGGCGCCTCCGGCAATCGCAGACTTTACGTCCATGCCGCTATCCCGCAACTGGTCGGCAAATTCCACGAGAAGCACGCTGTTCTTTGCCATCAGGCCGATTAGCAGGACCAGGCCTATTTGTGAATAGACGTTGAGCGAGGTTCCGGTCAGGAACAGTGCAAATATGGCGGCCGCGATGCCGAAGGGTACGATCAGCGTCACCACGAGCGCACTGGTGAATCCCTCGAACTGCGCGCACAGGACGAGGAACACGACGAGCAGTGCAATCATGTATGTCAAAGCGACTTCGTTGGAGGTTTCCTCGAGCGTGGCGGCCTCGCCGAGAAAGATCATCGATATTCCTGTCGGCAAAACCTCTTCGGCTATGTTCCGCAATTCGTCGACGGCTGATTGCAGCGGCAGGCTTTCGGCGAGGACGACGCCGACCTCGATGGCACGGCGCTGCGCCTGGCGATTCAGTTCGGTGGCGACGCCTTCCTCCGTGAGCGTCACAATGCTGGACAGCGGCAACAGGCCACCGTCCGCAGTGCCGACATACAGATTGACGAGATCGGACGGGTCGTTGATCTCGCCGCTGACGGACTCGAGTAGGATCGGCACGGCCTCGTCTTCGATATTGAGGTCAATGAGTTCGTCGCCATCGATCATGGCGCGCAGCGTGGCGGCGAGCGACGGCAGGTCGACGCCCAGATCGGCAGCGCGGCGACGGTCGATGCTGACCGACAGCTGCGGCTGCGTGGGATCGAACGCAATACGCGGCCGCTCGAGATTCGTCGATCGCGCTTCGATCGCGGCAGTGAGCGCTTTCGCGGCGGCAAATATGTCGTCGTAATCGTTGCCGAGCAGCGCGATCCGGATACCGTCGCCGCTGCTGCGCAGGTTCAGGCTATTGCCGCCCCAGACACTGACACGCGCGCCGGGAATTTCGGACAGCGGGCCGCGCAGCGAGTCGCTGATTTCCTGCTGGCTTCGGTCGCGCTCGCTCCAGTCCGCGAGCGGCATCGACATGAAGCTGCGATTGGGGTCCCACATGCCGACCAGTGAATACAATGACTGCGCCTCGCCGGATTCTACGATCGGGCGCAGAATATCCTCGATCTTCCGCGTCTGCCGATCCATGTAGTTCACGCCCGTGCCGTCGGGCCCGCTGGCAAAGACGCGGACGATGCCGCGATCCTCCGGCGGGATCAATTCCTTGTCGAGCGCCTGGTAAACCAGTGCGGCGCCCGCCGCGAACAACAGTGCCGCAAACACGGTGGCCAGCGGCCGTGCAAGCACGATGGACAGAGAGCGCCGGTATGCGTCGGCAAATCGCTGCCCCAGGCGCGGCAGCCATTGCGGCAGGCTTCCATGGTCGCTGTGCCGGACCAGTCGCGCAGCAGCGGCCGGCACGATCGAGAGCGCTACGAAGCTCGAAATGATTACGGCGCTGGCCAGCACGATGCCGAATTCCCGGAACAGCCGGCCAGCCGTGCTTGGCAGGAATGAAATCGGCACGAATACCGAAACCAGCACGGCGGTCGTGGCAACGACCGCAAAAAACACCTGCCGGGTACCGAGCACCGCCGCCGCGCGGCTGCGCAGGCCATTCTGGCGCTGCCGCTGGATATTTTCGAGTACCACGATCGCGTCGTCCACGACGAGCCCCGTGGCCAGTACCAGCGCGAGCAACGTGAGCAGGTTGACCGAAAAACCGAACAGCCAGATAGCCGCGATGGTGCCCACGAGCGCGACGGGAATCGCGAAGCTCGGTATCAGCGTGGCGCGCAGGCTTCCCATGAAGAGCCAGATCGTGGCAATGACGATCGCAATAGCCATCGCGAGCGTTATCAGCACCTGTGTAATCGAGCTGCGGATGAACGTAGCCTGGTCGTCGGTTACGACGACCTCGAGATTATCGAAGCGATCATTGATTTGCCCGACCACCGCGTTAATGCCAGCAGAGATTTCGATCGTGTTCGAGCGGGCCTGGCGGACGACGCCGAGACCCAGTACCGGCCGGCCGTCGAGCCGTGTCAGCGTGGCGGCGTCCTCGGGGCCGAAAAATACGTTCGCGACATCGCCGATGCGAATGTTGTCACGGACGATGATGTCCGCGATCTCGGCCGCTTCGGTTGCAGAGGCATTCGCGCGCACGAGCAACTGCTGGTCGCGGGACCGAAAGCTTCCAGCCGGAACATCGAAGGGAGCCTGCATGAGGGCGGCGGATACTTCATTCACCGACAGGCCGAAGCTCGTCAACCGCAGCGGGTCGAGGGCGACGCGCAGTACACGCTGGCGGTTACCCGAGAGCTGCACGTCGGCTACACCGTCAATCGTTATCAGCATCGGGATGACGTCTTTCTCGACCAGCCGGGTGAGCTCCTCCTGAGTCAACGTGTCGCTGAATACGGCGAGGTTCATTACGGCTTGTGCATCGTCGTCCGCTTTTACGACAACGACCTGTTCGACGCGTTCCGGCAAACGGCGCGATACGCGGTTCACTGCTTCCCGGACGTCGGCGGCAGCGGCGTCGAGATCCGTGCCCGGGCGAAACTCGACGTACATTCGACCGGAGTTTTCCTCGGAAGCCGAGCGGATGTTCTTGATTCCCGAAACGCGCGCTACCGCGCCCTCGAGCAGGCTGATGACCTCGGCATCCATGGTTTCAGGCGACGCGCCGGGGTAGCTGACACGGACGGTGACGAACGGCCGGTCGACATCCGGGAGTTCGCGTACCTCGACAGCCAGCATCGCGGCGATGCCTGCCAGCACGATGAGGAGATTTGCGACCAGTACGAGTACCGGTCGCCGCACGCTTATGCCGGGAAGGCTGTCAGGCAGGCTCATGGGTAATTAATCAGTTGAGTACCGGGGTCGAAGAACCGCCGTCGGCCGGGTTGCTGTGCGCGGGCAAAGACAATCGCTCATCGGCGAGGCGGGGCATGTCAAATCGTACGTCGATGCCGTCACGCATGCGCTGCACGCCCTCGACGACAACGATGTCGCCATTGTCGAGGTCGCCGTCCACGAGAACGTGCCCTTCGCGACGCTCGATTATGCGGACCGGCTTGCGATGGGCCTTGCCGTCACTGACCGACCAGACGTATGCGCCGTCGGTACCCCACTGCACGCCCGTTTCCGAGATTACCGCGTACAGCTCGCCCTCCAGGTTTACCGCGACGCGGAAACTCATCCCCGGGCGCAGCCGGTCGTCACTATTGTCGACTTTTGCGCGCACGACGAATGTCCGGGTCTGCGGATCGATGCGGCTGCCGATATCGACGATCCTGCCTGCGATGCGGGGGAGGCCGGCGCCCCACGTCTCGAGTTCTATCTCATCACCAGGGACCAGCTCGCCAATGAATATTTCGGGGATATCGAAGCTCACGAACAAATGACTGCGATCATCCAGCGTGGTGATCGGAGTGTCCGGCGTGATACGGTCGCCGCGGTCTATGTCGGTCGAACCGGCATAGCCGTCGAACGGCGCTTTGACAGTACGGTCCTGCAAAGCGATCTGCGCACGTCCGAGTTCTACTCGCGCGAGTTCAGCGGCCGTTCTCGCTGCGTCGAGGGTTGTGGGCACCACGGCGCCGCTGTCTGCGGAGCGCCGGTAGCGGTCGTACAGCCGCTCCGCCTCCTCCAGCTGCAAGGCTGCCTGCTCGACCGCGAGCGTCTCCTTGCGGCTGTCGAGTTGGACGAGGACGTCGCCCTCACGGACGAATTGCCCCGGATCGAAATTGACACCTGTCACTTCTCCTGATGCAGCCGGGTACAGCTCCGCCGACAAGAATGCACGCGATGTGCCGACAGCCTCAGCGCGAGTGCGCGCGGCTTCGAAGCGCAGCGGCTCGACGATCACGGGCACGCCACGGTCGACGGCGACGCGCGGCGTCTGCGGTGAATCGGAACACGCGGCCATGGCCAGCACGCCCAGGCTAGCTCCTATCGTGGTCAACAGTCTCGGCATTCGGGAAAACCTCGGCGGTCGGGGCCTGCAAAGCGCGCTAACTCGCACGGCCGTCGAAATTTCGGCGGCAAGAACCCATCGGAGGCTGACGAGTATACGTTCGGAACCCGCCCCGACAGCCTAAATTCCTGAAAATGAGACAATTTGTTACAGATTCCTGGCGCAAAGCCGTGCCGTACGCGATTCTACGTAGCGCGGCGCCGGGGTGGAGATGTCATCATGGTTTTCAGGCGTTTTCCTCGAGAGGAGGGACCGCATGAGCGATACGGCACAGGCCGATAATGGTCTCGATCTCTACGTCATCGCACAACAACAATTCGAACGGGCCTTGTCGTGGATCGATGACCTGAAGTCCGGGCTCATCGACTACCTGGTTACGCCCAAACGCACCGTGCATGTGCGTTTCCCGATCCACATGGATGACGACTCGGTGCAGACCTTTCACGGTTTCCGGGTCCTGCACAATTCCGCGCGCGGCCCCGGTAAAGGCGGCATTCGCTTCCACCCCGACGTAACCGAGCACGAAGTCGCCGCTCTGGCGGCGCTGATGACCTGGAAGACAGCGCTGATGGACCTCCCCTTCGGCGGTGCCAAGGGCGGCGTCGTCTGCAATCCCAAGGATCTGAGTCGCGCCGAGTTGCGCCGTATTACGCGCCGTTTCGTCATCGAACTCGGTGATGCGATCGGCCCTTACACCGACATTCCGGCTCCGGACGTCTACACCAACGCGCAAACGATGGCCTGGATCTACGACACGTTCGATGTCTTCCACAGGGGGCAGAATAACCGGGCCGTGGTTACGGGCAAGCCGCTGCGACTGGGTGGATCGCTGGGCCGCGACAGTGCCACAGGACGCGGCTGCCTGAACGCCACCGAGCGTTTCCTCGAGCACCGGATTGTGAGCGGTCTGGACAGTCTTGCCGGGGCGAGCGTTGCGATCCAGGGGCTTGGCAACGTCGGCGCAAACAGCATGCGCCTGTTTCACGAGGCGGGGGCGAAAATCGTGTGCGTATCCGATTCGCAGGGCGGCGTCGCCGACGATTCGGGCCTCGATCCCCTGGAAGTGCTCGCGCACAAAGCCGAACATGGCAGTGTCGTCGGTCTGCCGGAGACGAAAACGATTACCAATGACGATTTGCTTGCCTTCGACTGTGACATATTGATCCCGGCCGCGCTCGAGTGCCAGATCCGGGCGGACAACGCCGCCACAGTTCGGGCGAGGCTCGTCGTGGAAGCGGCGAATGCACCCGTAACGCCCGCGGCAGACGATATCCTGCAGCAGAACGGGGTGATCGTGTTGCCGGACATCGTCGCGAATGGCGGCGGGGTCGTGGTGAGCTACTTCGAGTGGGTGCAGAACCTGGAGAACCAGCAGTGGCAGCTGGATGAGATAGAGAGAAAGCTGCTGCACAGGATGGAGACGGCCGTCGATGCCCTCATCGCGCGATGGCAGCTACTCCGGGAGGATAACAAGCGCGATGACGGGCGGTCGCCCACGCTTCGCGACAGCGCACTGGTCGAGGCAATACGGCGACTGTCCGAGGTAATCCTGCAACGCGATATCTGGATGTAGCTCGCCGGCCGGGTCAGCTCGCCGTAAACAGATCCGAACGCGCCGTGTTGGTAATCAGCAATACCGAGGGGTGCTTCAGGCGCCGCTCGGGGGAGATCGCGTAGAAGCGCTCTTCGATCTCGTTCGTGCGGCCGATGACGGCCATTCGGTACATCCTGCAAATCTCCTCTTCGATCGCCGTCGACGCGGCGAACAGGCCGACGCCGGCTTCGCCGAACGCTTTCAACAAAGCGCTGTCGTCGAATTCGCCGGCGACGCGGGGCGAGAGATCATGGGTTTCGAACCAGTCGTCCAGTCGTCGGCGCAGGGCCGAATGCTGGGACGGCAACAGCATCGGCGCGTCCTGCAGGCTCGCGGGAAACTTGTTGCGGTAGCGTCTTGCATGTCTGCGCTGTGCGAAAAAGGACATCCCGCTCCTGCCGAGGCGATGGTTGTAGGCCTTGAGACTGAGGCCGTCCGGCACAGGCTGATCGGACAAAACGATGTCGATTCTGTGTATCGCGAGCTCGGACAGCAGGCTTTCCAGCGACGACTCCTGGCACCGGACACGGACAGGTTGTTCAGCAGTCAGGGCGGGCGCGATAATGCGCTCGGCAATCAGCTTGGGCATGGAACTGACGACTCCCACGTTCAGTGTCGTCGGCGCATTCAGCCGGTTGCCGCGCACGACATGTGCCAGTTCCGCGCCGACCGAGAAGATTTCATCGGCATACTGAAATACGACGTGGCCGATGTCCGATAGCACCAGCCGGCGGCCGATGCGATTAAAGAGCGGCTGACCCACTGCTTCTTCGAGGAGCTTGAGTTGTCCGCTGATCGTCTGCGGGGTCAGGTGCAGGGCGGTGGATGCCCTGGCTATGCTGCCTTCCCGGGCCACGGTCCAGAAGTACTGCAGGTGGTTGTAATTGAGGTGACGCATCCTCTTAGACCTCCCTCGGAGTTGGAATGCTAAAGCATCGGTATTATCGAAGTATTGTATCGAATAGATCGACTACACCGAAACAAGTTTCGCGCTAGTCTGGAGGTCGACGAAGAGGAGACGACCATGGATATCAAAGTCAGCACCCAGGGACTACGGCTTGAGGCGGCCACAGATGCGTTCGTTCGTGAGCAGGTTTGCTCAGCGCTGCAGCGATTCGAAGACCAGGTTGTATCGGTGGATGCCTTTCTGAAGGACATCAACGGTCCCAAGGGCGGCATCGACAAGCAGGTTCTGATTCGCATCCGGTTGCGGAACCGCCAGGTCATCGCCACCGAGATTACGCGGGCCAACCTTCGCGCGGCCGTGGTTGTCGTGTCGCGGAAAGCCAAGCGCGCGGTGCGTCGCAGCCTGAAAAAATCGCAACAGCGGCACAAGTGGCGCATCAGCCCGGGCTTCACGGAGGTTACCGAAACTTGACCGGGCGCGCCGACGCGCTGGCACAACCTGCATCGACGCAGCTCAGGACCTTCGTCGAGTCGCGCGGCTTTGCGCTCGCTGTAACGATTGTCATCGCGGTTAACGCGATCACGCTAGGCCTGGAGACATGGCCGCTTGCCATGCAGGCTGCCGGCCCCCTGTTGCTAACGCTGGACAGGCTGGCGCTGTGGTTTTTCACGGTCGAGATCGGCCTGAAGATCTGGCTCTACCGCGGCCGTTTCTTTCGCGACGCCTGGAGCGTTTTCGACTTCGTGATCGTTGCGGTTGCGTGGCTGCCATCGGCCGGGCCGCTCTCCGTCCTGCGTGCATTGCGCATAATCCGGGCGCTGAGGCTGCTCACGATCGTGCCCCAGATGCGGACAGTCATCGGGGCACTGTTTCGTGCGCTCCCCGGCATGGGATCAGTGATCGCTGTGCTTATGCTGGTCTTTTATGTCGCGGCCGTCATGGCGACCAAGCTGTTTGCTGCCGATTTCCCCGAATGGTTCGGCAGCGTCGGCGCATCGATGTACAGCCTGTTTCAGATCATGACGCTGGAAAGCTGGTCGATGGGAATTGTACGGCCGGTTATGGAGCAGTATCCTTATGCCTGGCTGTTCTTCGTACCGTTTATCATCGTAACGAGTTTTGCGGTGCTCAATCTTTTTATCGCGCTGATCGTCAACTCCATGCAGTCCATGCAGGCAGAGACAAACGACAACGTGCGGGCCGAGGCGCTGGCCGCGCACGACGAGCGTGAGGCATTGTCGCGTCAGATAGAAGCGCTAACCGAGGAGATACGGCAGGTACGCGAAGCGCTCCACCGGGACTGAGCATGGATCCTGTCATCTGGTTTTTCGTCCTCGGGCTTGTCGCGGGGCTGGCGAAGTCGGACCTGCGGCTGCCGCCTGCGGTCTACGACCTGCTCAGCACCCTGTTGCTGATTACAATCGGTCTGAAAGGCGGCGTCGAGTTGGCACGATCAGACGTTGCGGGTGTGCTGCCGCAGGCTGCGGGCGTCCTGGCGATCGGCTTTGCGTTACCGCTCCTGGTGTTCCCGCTGCTGCGTGCCGTCGGGCCATTCGGCCGGGCCGATGCGGCATCGCTTGCGGCCCACTACGGATCCGTGAGCGTTGCCACGTTTGCCGTTGGCGTATCCTTTCTCGCCGAGCGTAACGTTGCGTACGATTCGCAGCTGCCGTTGTTCCTGGTGCTGCTGGAAGTCCCGGCGATCGTCGTCGGCATCTTGCTGGCGCGCGGCCTGCGCAGCGGACAGCGATGGGGAAAGCTGTTGCACGAGATCTTCCTCGGCAAGAGCATCGTGCTGCTCGTCGGCGGACTCGGGATTGGTTGGGCTGCCGGAGCGGAGGGAATCGCCCCGCTGGAGCCGCTGTTCTTCGACCTGTTCAAGGGCGTTCTCGCCCTGTTCCTGCTCGAAATGGGGCTCATCGCCGCGAGCCAGGCGCAGGTACTTCGCGATAAGGGCCTGGCTGTCGCCGTTTTCGGGATCCTGGCGCCAGTCCCGCTTGGCGCGGTGGGGGCCGTGGCGGGGTGGCTGATGGGATTGTCGGTCGGCGGCACCACGTTGCTTGCCGTACTGACCGGCAGCGCCTCCTATATTGCGGCGCCAGCGGCGATGCGAATCGCGGTTCCGGAGGCCAATCCTTCACTGTCTCTCACCGCGTCACTGGGTGTAACGTTTCCGTTCAATATATTCGCGGGAATACCAATTTATTACTCGATAGCCACTGCGCTGCATCAGTGGGGAGGATGAGGCCGTGCCTGATGATAGCCGGCGACTGATCACGATAGTCACCGAAGCAATACTCGAGGTCGAGCTTTGCGAGATTCTCGAACGGCTCGGCGCAACCGGTTACACGGTCACGAACGCCAGGGGCTCCGGGCACCGCGGGATTCGCGACGCGGGCTGGTCCTCGAGCAGCAATGTCCGCGTCGAAGTCGTCTGTAACGAAGAAGTCGCGCAACGCATCACCAACCACCTGCGAGACAACTACTACGACGACTATGCCATGATACTTTTCGAGAGCGACGTTCGCGTCCTGCGACCCGAAAAGTTCTGAGGTAGCGGGGTACTGCCGCGCTCGCCATATTGAGACGGAAATCCATCTTCTGAGCAACATTCAGCTGGTATCCTTGTGGCGCTTTATTCACGCGGCGATGAAACGTCGCCGGGCCTGTGAGTTTCGCCACGGGGACAGGTTATTCGCTCATTTCTGCAAAACAGGGCCCGGATCGTCTGGCTATCCGGTGTGGCGCTCGCCGCACTGCTTACCGGCCTGATTTACGCGCCGGGCTTGTCCGGGGACTTTCACCTCGATTCAGCGAAGATCTACCAGGTCGAGCAAGTTTATCGCGACCAGGGAACCGCTGTAGAGCTTGAGGACTTGAGCTTCGCGCGGAAATTCGGTCGCGTCATTCCGCAGCTCAGTTTCTACCTGAATATCGCCGTCAGCGACGGAGTTGACCCCCAGGAGATCAAGTTGACGAACGTCGTCATCCACGTCGTCAATGCCATCCTGGTCTTCCTGTTCGTGGCGATGCTGCTGCAGAGAACACGGTACCGCGAGCAAAGCCGCCTTTTTGCGGCAGCGGTAGCACTGTTGTGGTTGATATCGGCTGTCAACGTGAGTGGTGTCCTGTACGCCGTCCAGAGAATGAACCAGTTGGCGACACTATTTTCGCTCGCCGCACTGGTGCTTTTCCTGAGAGTTCGCGGCGCGCCCGCCGGGCGTCCGGGTTTGCGGGCAAGATCGGTGGCGCTGCTTGGAGGCGTCGGCCTGCTGAGCATCCTTGCATACGCATGCAAGGAAAATGCATTGCTCATCCCGGTATTCATCATACTCATCGAGATATTCCTGTTTCCCGACGTGCCGAAGTGGCTCGGGACCAAGGCCGGCAAAGCAACAATGGCCGCGTTGTCACTGGTTCTCGTCGCGCTGTTTTTCGGAGTGATATCCGGCAGTAGCCTGCTGGACTACAGCCAACGAACGTTTACCCTCGAAGAGCGCGTTCTGACGCAGGCCCGCATCCTCTGGATCTATATCGGTCAGCTGCTCATTCCGACCACGGCAGCAATCGGGCTGTATCAGGATGGCATCCCGGTGTCGACCGGACTCTTCGCCCCGGCCTCAACCGTGACGGCCATAGCCGGGCTGGCGGGCCTTGTCGTGTTCGCGATCCGGTATTGTCGCCACAAGACACTGGGTATCATTGCATTCGGGCTGGCGTTTTTCCTCGCAGGACATATTCTCGAAAGCTCCGTGTTTCCGCTGGAGCTCTACTACGAGCATCGGAACTACCTGCCTTCCACCGGGCTCTATCTGGCTTTCGTCGTTTCCGCTTACTGGATCCTGAGACGAATCCCGATGCATTACGCCGCCGGGATTGCGGTGGTCTATCTCGTCGGTGTTGCTCTTGTCGCCCATGCAAAGGCCGTTACGTGGTCGGACCAGCGGCTGGCGTATCGCACGGCTCTGGCACGGGACTATCTTTCTCCGAGGGCGGCCAGCGGAATGGCGCAGTATTATCTCGAAGAGGGAAAAGTCGCGCCTGCCGTGGCGTTGCTCGACAGGGTGATCGCCGAGTCTCCGCACGAAGCGCTGCGGGCGAAATTGCAGAAGCTGTATGTTCAGTGCGCCACCGGTTCGCCCCTGGATGAGCGTCTTTATGCACAGCTTGCCGAAGTTACGGGACGGGAACTCGCCATCGAGGTGTCGCAGGCTTTGTCGAATGTCGTCAATGTCTATACGGCAAGCGGGTGCGACGCGATCAGCGTCGACCGGCTGATCCCGGCGCTGCAATCGATATCGGCAAGTTTGCGGGCCGATGAACGATCGTCCTGGCATATCGACTACTACGTCGGTGAGTTATATGCCACATTCGATCAACAGCAGGCAGCGACTTGGCTCGAGGAACGATTCATGGAGGGAGAGGAATCGGCCGGCTGGGTTCTGATCGAACTGCTGGAACGCGGGGAGAGCATCCGCGTCGGCCCGAACACCTCCAGCGCCCTCGATGCACTTGGTGCGCGCGGTCCTTGACGATCGCCGCTAAAAGATCCCCAGTTTGCGGATCGCCACGGACATCATCGCCACGGACAGCAGGACAAACAAAACGCTGATCAATCTGCGCATCGTATGAGGTGAGATTCGACCCTGGAGGCGCGGCCCGATCTGTCCGCCGATCAATACGCCGGGGATGTCGTAGCAGAGCAGGTTCCAGGGCACGGCAGCCCATCCTCCGCTCTTGACCATCTGAATGACCAGCGTCGTGGACGCAAAAACCACCGTCGTGATCACGACCAGCACCGACGTTGCTGCAGCGACCGCTATCGGTATGCCTTTGCGCGTCAGCTGGGAGATTGTCACTTCGCCGATACCTACCGAAACCATGCCTGTCAGAAAGGCGCCCGTAGCGGTGAGCAGATTGCTGCCTGTGCCGAGCCGCGGCAACTCGTAGGCGTATGTATGGCCTTGGGAGTCGACAACCGTGCGCCATCCGACATCCTTCATCGCGACTGCTGCAGCGGCTTCCGGTGGCCGGTTGCGCCACATCACGAACGACAGGACGGCAACGAGGAGCGCATAGCTGGCGAGAAGCACACTGTCATGCAAGAATCCGGCGGCGAGTGCGCCCGCAATTGCTACCGGAACCGAGATCAGGATGATCCGCGAGGCCAGGCGGTAGTCGATCAACTTGCGGCGGTAGTAGCCGATGAAGCCGGAGAGGAATCCGAAGGTCTGTGTAATCAGTGCCGTTCCGATCGCCGCGATTGTCGATTCGAGCACGTACTCGGGCCCGAGCAGCGGAAAGACGAGAATAAAGATCGGCGTGAACAGCGCCGCCCCGCCGATCCCGCTCAGCATCGCGCAGGTCGCGACCAGGATCGAGACCGGAAACATGAACCAGTAAAGCGTGAAATCCATTGCCGTGCGCCCGAGACGTGCTGTGGCCCCCAGGAATTGCAGCGGCAGAGTATTGTTCAAGCGCAGCCCAACAGCAATATTTTGTCTGTATCATCGCTGCTTGGGATTTGCCCCGGTAGGCTGGCGGACCGCAGGGGCGCAGCATTCACTTGGCATCAAATACCACCTGGAGACAATGTAATCGCATGAAGAAGAAGCTCGTATATTCATTTGCCGAAGGCGATGGCCAGAACAAGAAACTGCTGGGCGGCAAAGGCGCCAATCTGTGCGAGATGACGCAGATCGGTCTGAACGTCCCGCCGGGTTTCGTGATAACGACGGAAGCCTGTCTCGACTATCTCGCAGCAAACGAGATTCCGGGCGGCTTGATGGCGTCGGTCCGGGACGCGATCGCCGACCTGGAGGAAGCGACGGGAAGAAGATTCGGCACCGCCGAGAACCCGCTGCTGGTCTCGGTCAGGTCGGGTTCCGCGTTATCGATGCCGGGGATGATGGACACGATACTGAACCTCGGGCTTAACGACGAGACGCTCGCGGGACTGATCGAGCAGACCGGTGATGAGCGATTCGCCTACGACGCCTACCGCCGCTTCATCCAGCTGTTCGGCAAGGTTGCGCTCGGCATCGACGATGAGAAATTCGACGAGCACTTCAATGACGTCAAGAAGCGTGCGGGCGTCAAAGCCGATATCGGGCTCGAGGCAGAGCATCTGCGGGAGATAAGCGAGAAGTTTCTGCTCGTGGTTCGGCAGGAGACGGGCGATGAGTTTCCGCAGGACGTGATGAGCCAGCTGCAGTTGGCTGTCGAAGCCGTATTCCGGTCCTGGATGGGCAAGCGCGCCGTGGATTATCGACGCGAATTCAATATCACGCCCGACATGGCCAACGGGACTGCCGTCAACATCTGCACGATGGTGTTCGGCAACATGGGCAACGACTGTGCGACCGGCGTGGGCTTCACGCGTAACCCCGGGACGGGCGACAACGAGATGTTCGGCGAATACCTGACCAATGCGCAGGGTGAAGACGTCGTTGCGGGCATCCGGACGCCGAAACCGCTCACGGAGATGGAGAACGAGATGCCGGAGCAGTACGCGCAGCTCGTCGAACTGCGCAACAAGCTCGAAACTCATTACGGAGAGGTGCAGGACTACGAGTTCACGATCGAGAAGGGCACGCTTTATTGTCTGCAGACGCGCAATGGCAAGATGAACGCGGCCGCGCAGGTGAAGACGTCGGTCGACATGTTCAGGGAGGGGTTGATCAGCAAGGACAAGGCGCTGCTGCGGATAGAACCCGAAATTCTCGAGCAACTGTTGCACCCGACGCTCGATCCGGACAGCAGCGAGGAACCCGTCGCCCACGGCTTGCCCGCATCGCCGGGCGCTGCATCCGGCAAATGCGTGTTCGATGCCGATCTCGCCGAAAAGCTGGGCAATACCGGCGAGCAGGTGATCCTGGTACGGGAAGAAACCCGGCCCGAGGATATTCATGGTTTCTTCGCCGCCGAAGGCATCCTGACCAGCCGTGGCGGCAAGACGTCACATGCGGCTGTTGTCGCGCGCGGCATGGGCAAGCCCTGCGTCGCCGGGGCCGAAGGCATCGAAGTGGATGTTGCCTTGCGAATGGCCCATGTCGGCGGCCACGTCATTCACGAGGGCGACATCATCACGCTGGATGGCGGCACCGGAAAGGTTTACCTGGGGGCCATTCCGACCCTGGAAGCAGACTTCTCGGATGACCTGCGTACCCTCCTGGACTGGGCCGACGAGACCGCCGATCTCAAGGTCATGGCCAACGCGGATACCCCGGATGCTGCACGGAGGGCGCGCGAGTATGGTGCGATGGGTATCGGGCTCTGCCGCACCGAACGCATGTTCAATGCGAGCGACCGCCTGCCTATCGTCATCGACATGATTCTTGCCAACAATGCCGAGGACCGCAAAGCGGCGCTGAATCGTCTGCTACCTATTCAGCGCGCCGATTTCATCGAGCTTTTCACGGTCATGTCGCCTGATCCGGTTACCGTGCGCCTGCTCGATCCACCGATGCACGAATTCCTGCCGACCGAGCAACAGCTGCTCGAGCAGATCAGGACGCTCGGTTTCTACCGGGACGTCGTGCGCGGGAGAGAAACTGTCCTGGCGACGATGGTCCACCCGTCACCTCTGCCCGAGCCGTTCAGTGAACTCAATGAAGAGATCGTTATCGACGCGATAAGCACCAAGGAGCGCATGCTGAAGAAGGTGCGGGAGCTGCAGGAGACCAACCCGATGCTCGGGCATCGCGGCGTGCGGCTGGGTATCACCTATCCCGAAATCTACGAGATGCAGATCGAGGCGATCCTGGAAGCGGCAGCCGAATGCGCGAGGAACGGTATCAAGGTGCAGCCGGAGATCATGGTGCCGCAGGTCATAACGTCCGAGGAACTGATGCATGTGAGGCGCACCGTGGACCGCAGGACGGCCGAGCTGAAAAGGGAGTTCGGCGAGGCGGTCGATTTCAAGTTCGGCACGATGATCGAAACGGTGCGTGCCTGCACGCGCGCGAGAAAGCTCGCGGCCAGCGCCGAGTTCTTTTCCTTCGGAACCAACGACCTCACCCAGGCAACGTTTTCCTTCTCCCGCGAGGATGCCGAGAACAAGTTCCTGCCCATGTACAACGAATCCGGGATCCTGCAGGACAACCCGTTCGAGGTACTCGACGTGCAGGGGGTCGGGCAGCTCATCAATATGGCGGTATACAACGGCCGGCAGGTCCGCAGCGACCTCAAGATCGGCATCTGCGGCGAACAGGGCGGGCATCCCGAATCGATCCGCTTCTGTCACCACGTGAATCTGAACTACGTGTCCTGCTCCGGGCCACGGGTTCCTGTCGCGAGGCTGGCGGCGGCGAATGCCAAACTGCAGGAGGATGAATACGTCGCCTTCCAGCGCTGAACCATGAGCCGCCCTCACGCGGTCGAGCCGTGGCACCGAGAGGATGCGGCCGCGATACTGCGCTCGCTCGGTACGTCGCCTGATGTCGGATTGAGCGCACGTGACGCTCGCGAAAAATTCGAGGAGGTCGGCGCCAACACGATAGAGCAGCAGCGCGGGCATGGCGTGTTGCGCCTGTTTGCGCATCAGTTTGCGGACGTCATGATCGTGCTGCTGATCGCAGCGGCAATTATTGCCGGATGGCTGGGCGACTTGATCGATACCGTCGCCATCGTCGTTATTGTCGGGCTCAACGCGACGGTCGGGGTGATCCAGGAGTATCGCGCGCAACGGGCGGTCGCGGCCCTGCGGCGCATGAGCGCACCGACGGCACGAGTCCTGAGGGACGGCAAGATAGTCGACATCCCGGCGCGGCAGGTCGTCCCGGGAGATATCGTGCACATCGAAGCCGGCGATGTCGTACCGGCAGACATGCGTTTGATCAAAGCGGTCGACCTCGGCGTGGACGAGTCCGCACTGACCGGGGAGTCGGTGCCTGTCTCGAAGAGTGAAGAGATCATGGACGTCAGCGCGCCGGCACTGGGCGAACGACTGAACATGGTCTTCAAGAGCACCCTCGTGACACGCGGGCGCGGCAACGGCGTCGTGATTGCGACGGGAAGAGCCACCGAAATCGGCCGGATAGCGGACCTCTTGCGCGGGGCGCGGGGAGCCAGGACGCCGCTGCAACTGCGTCTTGCCCGCTTCAGCCGGCGGATCGCACTCGTCGTGCTGGCAATCTGCGGCATCGTGTTTGCAACGGGGCTGCTGCAGGGCCAGCCGACGCTGTTGATGTTCATGACGGCGCTGAGTCTCGCCGTCGCGGCTGTGCCGGAGGCGCTGCCGGCCGTCATCACGCTCGCACTCGGCCTCGGCGCCCGGCGGCTCGGGGAGAAGAACGCGCTCGTGAGACGACTTCCCGCGGTCGAGTCCCTGGGGTCTGTTACCTACATCTGCGCGGACAAGACCGGCACCCTTACCGAGAATCGAATGGCGCTCTCGGCGATCTACGCTGCGGGCAATGAGTATCGTGAACTGCCCGCGCCGCTACCCGAACCGCTTGGACAACGTATCGGCGAAATACTCGCGATATGTAACGATGTCGATGCCGAGTCGATGCGCGGTGAGCCGACCGAGATCGCGCTTGTCGAGGGCGCGCGGGCGATGGGCTACGACAAGCAGGCGCTCGAGGCCGGCTTGCCGAGAATCGGCGAGTTGCCGTTCGAGGCCGAGCGGCGTTGCATGGTGACCCTTCACGAAGGTCCGGACGGCCCGCTGGCGCTGATCAAAGGAGCGCCGGAGCGTATCATCGAAGGCTGCGTCGATCAGTTGACGACAGCGGGCAGGGAGGCCGTCACCGATTCACTGCTCGAAGTTGCCCACAAGATGGCGGAGCGCGGTTACCGTGTCCTGGCGCTCGCGTTTCGCGACGACTTTGTCGATGCAGGGGATATCGACGCTGCCGAAATAGGGCAGAAGTGGACGTTCGCCGGCCTCGTCGGGCTCATCGATCCGCCGCGCCCGGGGGCGCTGGATGCCATTCGCGAGTGCCGTTCGGCGGGGATCGTGCCGGTAATGATCACGGGCGACCACCCGGCGACGGCCCGGGCGATAGCAGAAGAGCTGGAGATCGCCGATGCTTCATCGGAGTCGTTGACGGGCAAGGAGCTGGCCGCGCTTGGCGATGACGAATTCGCCCGGCATGTCGAGAGAATCCGCGTATACGCCCGCGTCGATCCGGAACAGAAGATCCGCATCGTGCGGGCGCTGCAGGAGAAGGGGCACTTCGTTGCAATGACCGGCGACGGCGTCAACGACGCCCCGGCGCTAAAAGCGGCCACGATCGGCGTTGCCATGGGGCAGCGCGGTACGGATGTCGCGCGGGAAGCTGCCGAACTCGTGCTGCTGGACGACAGTTTTGCGACGATCGTGACGGCCGTGAACGAGGGGCGCCGGATATTCGACGATATCCGGAAGTTCATCCGCTATACGATGACCAGCAACTCCGGCGAGATCTGGGTACTGGTCCTGGCACCGCTGCTTGGCCTGCCGCTGCCGCTGCTGCCCCTGCACATACTCTGGATCAACCTCGTGACCGACGGGCTGCCGGGCCTGGCATTGTCGGCGGAGCCGGCGGAGCGAGATGTCATGCAGCGCAGGCCGAGACCGCCTGAGGAGAGCATCTTCGCTCAAGGGATGGCAGGCCACATCCTGTGGGTGGGTCTGCTGATCGGCGGACTGACGCTGGCAACGCAGGCGTGGACCTGGTCGCAGGGCCAGGCCGAGTGGCAAACCATGGTATTCACGGTGCTGGTAGTCGCGCAGCTGTTTCACTGCCTGGCGATTCGCTCGGAGCGATTCTCGCTCCTCGGTATCGGGTTGTTCAGCAATCCGGCGCTCGTGATGGCCATCGTTATCACCGTAGCGGCACAGATTGCGGTTATCTATCTGCCGTTTTTCAACACGGTGTTCCGGACCGCGCCATTGTCGGCCGCGCAGCTCGCGGCTTGTTTCGCGATCGGGTCGGTCGTTCTCGTCGCCGTCGAAGTCGAAAAGTACCTGCGCCGGCGAGCCGCTGGCTGAGATCGCCTAGTTGTTCTTCGCGCCCTGGTCGATCCAGGTACCGATGGTCTCGATATGTGTCCTGGACAGCGCGAATCCCCTGCCTTCGGCGAGCGACTCGTCGTGATGCGGCGGCATGTGGATCTTCGGATCCACCTTCTCGGTGACGACCAGGTACAGCGAGCTGGACATGCTGCTGCCGGGCACGACGATCTGCCCGAATTTTGTGCCCTGCATCAGGGATTCGTAATCATTCAGAGCAAGTCCACTCGCGGCCTCGCCTTCGCCCGTGCCCGAATGACAATTAATGCAGTAATTGTCGAGAATCGGCCTGACATCTGCCGAGTAGCTGACCTGGCGCTCGCACGCGGTGAGCGCGGCGCTTGCCAGTGCAATAGTCAACATCATGAATGATTTCGAGCTCATGGCACGATCCCCATACGATCTTTTGTCAACGCTAGGGCAACGTGACGGATTCTACCATTGTGGCTTTCCACATCTGCTCTGCGAAACTTGCGGCTGCGGCGGGTCCGACCGACAATCGCGTCTTCTGCAGGATGGAGAGTCTTTGTGTCGACAAGGATCAGGGCGCTGGTGTTCGGCGCCAGCGGCTATATCGGGACCAACCTGACGCCGCGGCTGATGGAGGAGGGCTGGCAGGTGCGTGCGGCTGCACGACACCTGGCGGTGCTGAAAGCGCGCGGCTGGCACGGGGCAGAACTCGTCGAAGCCGATGCCCTGGACCCCGAAACCTTGCCGGCCGCGCTCAAGGATATCGACGTGGCGTTCTACCTGGTGCACTCGATGGCGGCGGGGAGCGACTTTGCCGAGCTGGACATCGAGGCGGCGAAGAACTTTGCGGCAGCCGCGGCTGGGGCGGGCGTCAAACGTGTCGTCTATCTTGGTGGCCTGATACCGGCCGATCCGCGCTCGGCTCATCTCAAGTCCAGAGCAGAAACCGGGGATGTGCTGCGGCATGGGTCGGTGCCGGTGACGGAGATTCGCGCCGGCATGATCGTCGGTCCGGGGTCCGCGGCCTACGAAATCATTCGAGACCTCGTGAACTACCTGCCAGTCATGGTTACGCCGCGGTGGGTGCAGTCTCGCTCGACACCCATTGCGCTCGAAAACCTCCTGGACTACCTTGTCGGCGTTGCGCGCCTGCCGGAGGCGGCGGGCAAGATCTATGATGTTGGCGGTCCGGAGGTGCTCACCTACGAGCAACTGATGCGGCAGTACGGAGAGACCGTCGGGAGACGGTTCTGGTTACTGAGCCTCCCCATATTGACACCGCGATTATCGTCTTACTGGCTGAAACTTATTACCGCCGTGCCGACGAATATTGCCCGCGCACTCATTGACGGGCTGGAGCACGACGTTATTGCGGACGACACGGCCATCAGGGGCTTGATCCCGCTCGAGTTGATGACATTCAAGGATTCCGTGGCAGCAGCGCTCGAGGCTGAGCAGAACGACGCCCTTTCTGCGCACTGGGCCGAAGGCTCGATCGTGTGCCGCAATTTTCATCCCGAATACGCGTACTATGCGAAGCGCGCAGGAGGAACAGCCACGACAACGGCAAGCAAGGAAGCCTTGTGGCGCCAGGTGATGGCCTTCGGTGGAGACGAAGGTTACTACTACGCGGAATCACTCTGGTTCCTCAGGAGGCTGATCAACTGGTTTGCTGGTGGCCCGAGCTTCTATCGCCGGCGACGGCATCCGCGGGAGCTGCGTGTCGGCGACGTTATCGACGCATGGCGTGTCATCGCGGCAGAGCCTGACCGGCGATTGACACTGCTGATGGAAATGCGTGGGCCAGGGTCCGGCGTGCTCGAATTCGAGATCGAAGACGAGGGGGAGCATCGCGTGCTCCGCGCAACCGCCTACTGGCATCCCGCCGGGCCGGCAGGGCTCATCTACTGGTACTCGTTGTTGCCGGTCCATGCGTTCCTGTTTCGGGGAATGACGTCGGCAATCGCCAAACGCGCGGAGAAGAAGCAAGAGGAAGCGATGGGCGTGTCTTCCTAGTTACGAGCGGGCAAAGAAACAGGACCATGACGTATCCGCACAGGCTACTGGACGATATCGATACCCTCGCGAGTTTCGAGGGGTGGAGCAGGGAGGTTTACGCGGATTTCTTCCGGCTTCGCCAGGGCGACCTCAGCGAAGACGAATTTCGTCGAAAATACTGTCGGGAGCAGGCGATCCTGTCCATGGACATGACCGGCTTTACGTTGTCGGCATTCGAGGTCGGTGAGGTCAAAAGCCTGATGCGGATCTTCGATGCCCAGCGCGTCGCACTGCCGGTATTACAGGACCATGGTGCCGACCTGATCCGCTGTTTCGCGGACGATATCATTGCCCTGTTCCGGGATCCGGCAATTGCTATCGACGCTGCGCTGGAGGTCCATGGACGAATCGAGCAGTTCAATGCCTCGCCGCAAGCTTCAGAGCACCCAACCGTTTGCTGTGCCGGCATCGGTTTCGGTAGCGTTTTCGCAATCGGCCCCAACCTCGCTCAGGGCGACGAGATGAATCAGTCATCAAAGCTCGGGGAGGAAATCGCTCGCGGTAGCGAAACGCTGATAACCGAACGTACCTACGCGGCGGTTTGTAATCGCGACCACCTGCGGTTCGAGCGCCAGGAACAGGACGATGTGCCGTTCCCGTTTTACCGGGTCTCCGAACTGGAGTGATCTGAGAATCGAGGGTCCGCTTACGAATTCAGGCGGCGCTCCTGCCTAATGTCGGGGGTCGTTCTCATGGCCGCTTGACATGGTAAAGCGGCAGCGCGCCGTAATGCTTCGCCAGCTGCGTGCGGCCGATATAACTGAAACGCAGACCTTCCATGCAGCGTGCTGCGGCGACCGCCGCGTAAGCGCTGCTGGCATATACCTGGCCCGGTGGCGTGATAGGTTCTATCCGGGCGGTCCTGCTCGTGTGAATGCCCGTATACAGTGGCGCCCCGGTTATCGGGTCTCGCCCGATAAATACCGGGCCACAGTGCAGGCCGATACGCACGCTCAAGTCTGCCGGCAACCCGAGCGCATGCCAGTCGCGACTCGCGATGAGTTCGCTGAGTTCGAGGGCATAATGCCCCGCTGCGTGGGCATCCTTGAACACCATGTACATGCCGTCGCCGGCCGTCTCGATGTGTTCGGGGGAATGTCTGGAAATCTCGTTGTACGATGCGATGGTGCCGAGGTAATGCTCGAAGAATAGCGGCACCTGTCCTTCGCTGAGCCGGGAGTATCCCACCGCGTCGGCAAACAACATCGTTCGCATCGCGTACTGAAAGCCCGGCTCTTTCTTGGCGGATTTCATGGCAGGAGTCACGCCCGGTCTTTTGCTCCCCCGCTGCGGAACCGACCGTTCTGCGTCGGGGCAGGGGTTGACCTGTTCCGTGGACACGCCGTAACGACGCCACATGTCCACCACCGAGCTCGTGCCGCCGACGTCCCCGGCAACGGTGCCGTCCCAGACCGCAAGGCCGTGCAACCGGGTATCGAGAACCTGGGAGCGCAGTCGCGCCAGTCCGGTCATGACCAGGTTGGCGTACTCGAAGGTGGAGACCCCGCTCGGCGGCGGCTTTTCGCTTATGACCATGACCTCGGTGGCACAGTCGAGCAATCGCTGAAACCGTTGTCCCCAGTCGCCTTGCCTGCGTAATTCCACGCTTGTCGACCTGAATTGGTCGGCGGGAAAGGGCAGGACAATGTGCAGTTCGCCGCCGAGTTCCCTTACGACCTCGAGACACAGGATATCGGCGCCGCAGGCTGCCGAGCCATAGGCGGCAGAGGGTCGCAGCTTTCCGATTTTCGAGCGAATCCTGCCGCGAACCTCATCAACCATGTGTAGAGGAAATCTCGGCTCATCGCGGCCGGGCGCGTCGATCATGTGGCCCGTAAATACAAGCACAGGGGGGACCCTGATTGCTTCGTCAAGCCAGGAAAGATTGATCTGGAGATGATCGAGGAGAATACGCGCCTGGTGTCGTGTCGAACTCAGGTCGCCGTAGTTCGTGCCTGCGAGTGCCGCTGCCTCGCTGTAACGCCTTTGTGCGACGTCGAGGTCACCGAGTATCAGCGCCGCTTCGGCGAGCGTCGCTCGCGGCCAATATTCTTCAGTGATGTCGCCTGAGGTCGCGCCAAGGGCACGCCGGCACAGACACTCGACTTCTGCGGCGATTTTTCGGGCGTGCCCCACACGCCGTCGAAGCAACGCCATCGTTGCGGCATTGATGCCGGTGTAATACGCCTCCGACACGGCATCTCGCGCTACTGCGTCCTGGTATGCGGCTTCGTAAATCTCGTACGCCGCGAGGAGATGCCGTTCGTAGTCTTCGGGGTTCCTGGCAGCCAGCGCCAGGTCTTTATGGGTCCTGGCGAGCGGACCCGTGGTTTCTGCGTCCGTGCAGCCATCTTCGCGCAGTGACGTCAGTACTTCATTCGCTCTGTGCAGCGCACCGCTGCGAGTCAGCGCCAGGCCCTGAAGTTGCCTGAGACGAAAATCAGCGGGGTCCGATTCGAGCGCCTGTTGCACTTCATTGTATGCAAGCAATGGCTCGCCCATACGCAGCAATCTCTCGGCCATGGCTCTCGCCCTTCGGAGGCCTCCAGCCGATTTCTGGTCGCCCGAATATGCTCGCGTCAGCTCATGTTGTAGCGATTCTTTTTTTACGGTCGCAGATTTCATTCCGTACTTACCAACAGTCGATGCATGGGTTCAGCGATTGGCACAACGCGCGCAAATGAGTTTTGCAATAGCGTTCGGACAACCATAATATGCCTCGACTCGTTCTAGCTCCCGGTGCTGGCATGAAACTCCAGCTAAAGCCATTTTCTCGATGACGCCGACCACACCCAGGCCATTATGTTCACCGTCGATCAACTAGTCGCCCACGCGGTGGGTGACTACCTGCTGCAAAGCGAATGGATGGCCATGGAGAAGACCAAGCGATCGCTGCCGGCGCTCGTTCATTGCCTCGTCTACCTAATCCCGTTCCTGTTCATCACGCAAAATCCCCTCACACTCGCGGTTATCGGTGGTACGCATTTCGTAATCGATCGCTGGCACCTTGCGCGGTATGTAGCGTGGTTGAAAAACCGGCCCTGGCCGGGCAGTGCACCCTGGCGCGAGTGCCGTGCGACCGGGTTTCATCCGGATACGCCGCCGTGGATGTCGGCCTGGTTGGTTATCATTATCGACAACATCATGCACATAGTGATCAACGGTCTTGCGATCACGTATATCGGGACCTGACTGCAGCATGTCGGCGGTACTCACGTGAGACAGTCTCTGGCCTCGATGTAGCCGCAAGGGCAGAGTTCGATACATTTACCGCAGCCTTCGCAGGCGTCGAATGCGAACGCATAGTACTTGCCCGGGCCGGTTTCCTCGACGCGCGTAAATCCTCCACGATTGCAGTACATGAAGCACTGCTGGCAATCGAAGCAGAGGCCGCATGACATGCATCGCGACGCTTCCTCGCATGCCTGCTCGGAACTCAGCGTAAGATCGATCTCGGCGTCCGGGTCTGCAAGCCAATCGGATTCCGACCGACGCTGAGCATGGGAGCGCTGCCGGTCTGCGTAATAGTCGACTTTGACGGCGTCCGGTTTCAGTGGCGGGCACTTCGGCTGCGGGGAGGGTCGCGTATGTCCTCTCAGTTCCGCGTGTGCGGATTCCGCTGCATGACGCCCTTGTCCGATAGCCCGGCTGGCAATGCCGGGCCCCAAATCGTCGCCGCCGGCAAACAGGCCATGCTGTAGTCTGCCGTCGTCGGCCGGCCGCAACCATGACCCTGCCACCAGGACGGCATCGGCCGTTTGCCATCCCGGTTCCTGAGAAATCGCCACGATGACGCTGTCCGCCGCCAGGCATTCGGTCTGTCCCGATATTGCTTCGGGACGTCGACGTCCATCGCCGCCCGGTTCGCCGAGTCGCATGCCCTGGATCTCAACCTGTCGAATATCGGCACCATCGCGAATGATCCGTGTCGGCGCAGCGAGGAATCGGAATTCGACCCCTTCGTGCCGGGCATCCTCGACTTCGTGTGCGGTGGCCGGCATCTCGGATTCGCTGCGTCGATAGATGAGCGTCACGGAGCTGCCATCCCGCCGCGCACTGCGTGCCGCGTCGATTGCGGTATTTCCGCCGCCGATCACGAGGACCTTGCGGCCGCAGCCGGTTTCCAGTCGTGCTTTGCGCCGACGCAGGAACTCGATCCCGGAAATTACACCGGGGCCGTCCTCGCCCGGGACGCCGAGCCGCCGGGCCGCCTGCGCCCCCAACCCCATGAAAAGAAGCGCGTGCATCTCTCTCAGCTGGGGCAGCGTGAGGTCTTCACCGACGTCGACGCGGCTGGCGAGCTTGATACCCATCTCCAGTATCCGATCGACTTCGGCATCGAGGACATCCCGCGGTAACCGGTAGTCGGGTATAGCATGCCGCAACATGCCTCCCGGGCGCTCGTCCCGCTCATAGATCGTTACATCGTAGCCGCGGATTGCCATCTGGTAGGCAAAGGACAGGCTCGCAGGACCGGAGCCGATTACGCCCACCGACTCGGGATGTTGATGGCGGGGCGTCTCCGGCAGCTTCAGGTTCCTCGAAATCCCCCAGTCCCCCAGGAATCGCTCCATCGCATTGATCGAAACCGCGCCGTCCTTATCGCTGCGACTACACAGGTCTTCGCAGGGATGTGGACAAATCCGCCCAATCGTGGCCGGCAAAGGATTGAATTCGACGAGCCTGCGCCAGGCCGCGTCGAAAGCGTCATTGAGACTCAGGCCGTTCTTCTCGCGCTGCGCGATGATGCCCAGCCAGCCTCGAATGTCGCCGCTGTTCGGACACCTCGCCTGGCACGGCGGGAGCTTTTCCAGCTGTTGTGCGTATATCTGGAAGGGTAGTTCGACCGAGGCGCTCGTTTTCCTGTCAGTGGTGGACATGGTCCGCTCCCCGTTCACTCCGACTCTTCCCGGCGGTCCTGTCGCCTCGCACGTTTGCGCTAATGAGATTCCACAGCAGATTGCCGACGTAGGCAGGATGAAGTGTTCGCAAAAATACGTTGGTGTAGGAGGCGCTGCCGCTGAACAGGTCCCAGAGCACGCCCGACATACGCCGCGGACCTTCTTCTTGCTGCTGTTCGTGAGCCGTCATTTGCAGGATTCCGCGACGCGCGAAACGGGCTTTCTGAACCAGGCTTGCGACATTAAACACCAGTTTTCCAACCTGGTTGTCGTTGCTGATTTTGCGGCAGAGCGGTGCATAGTGGTCGTGAAATGCCTGTGCACTGACGCCGTGGAAGACGACGGTCTTGGCCGCTGCTTTCGATGTTCTATACGCCGCGCCGATCCCGTCCTTGAACAGACGCGTCGATCCGCTGTCACCAATGAAGACGAGGCGGTCGCCGTAAACGGGCCTCGCCGATCGAGTATTGATGCGAGGATAGCAGTGGCATGCGTGGGGCGGAATTTCACCGCCGGGGAATCGCTCTCGGACTTCCGGCGCTGCGAAGAACTGGTCGATCAGGTTTTCGTCGATATCGTCGCCCAGCAGGCACAGCGTCACATAGTCGCCCTTGGGTATCAGCGCCGCGAATTCGAGTCTCGGTATATCCAGAAGGAAGACATGCATCGAAGGCCCGAAAGTCTCGCGAATCAGGTCACGCCCGAGTTTGAACTCGCAGATGAACGTCTTGGTTCTCTCCGGGCGCGCAAATTCCGCCGTGCCGGTTTCGAGCGTTTCGACGAGCCTGCTGTTGATGCCGGTTGCCACTACGACGAGGTCGTAAACAGTACGGGAGTTGTCGGCGCAGATCACCGTCATGCGATCGTCCTCACGCTGCACGTCGGAGACGAGGCTGGGAATCAGCCGGGCTCCCTTTTCCTGTGCAAGGTCGAGGAGATAGCCGTCAAAGCTATGGGTCTCGAGCGGTTCCGAGGAGCGCGGCCCGTTGCCGCGATAGACGGCCGCGATGCGCTTCTCCATGAGCGGTGTTGCGATCTCCACGTCGCCGACGTCCATATGCAACGTGTACGATTCCATGCCTCGCTGCACGACGCAGTCCGGGAGCCTGATTCCCTCGGTTGCCAGCCGCTGTACCAGAGACTCGGAGACGATGCCACCACAGTGGTTGCAACCTGCGGGACCGCGGTGGCAAAAGCGCCTGGGCTCGAATATTTCGACGTCGAGTTCGAGACCTATGGTCTCGGCCATACTCAGAAGAAAATAGCTGAACATCGACCCGGCGGGGCCGGCGCCGATAACGGCGATCCTGGAGCCATCCCGCAGCGCGTTCGCCTGCCCCCGTTGCGGTTTTGGTGCTTTGCCTGTAAGAAGTTCCAGCCCCTCAACCATTTTGCTCTCGTTTGGCGCGATTTCGCCGCGCCATGTTTTTGTTCTGGTTATTCGTACCTCGCCAGCCTGTCCGTGAGATCCCGAATTCGGTGCGACATGGTTTTTACGACACGAAACGCCAGCGACGGGTCCTCGTGGATACCGCCGAGAAAATTCTTCTTGTCGATTGAGAGTAGCCGTGTCGGCTTGGTTGCCCTGGCCGTGGCGGTGCGGATTTCTTTTTCGAACAATGCCATCTCGCCGAAAAAGTCGTTCGGGCCCAACGTGCGCAGTGGATACTCTCTGCCGTTGGCTTCGGCAATTACTTCGACTTCGCCGTCCTGAATGACGAACATGCAGTTTCCCGCATCCCCCTGCCGGAAGATCACCTCGCCCACGTTGTATTCTTTTCCGAGGCCAGCCATATTGTCGATCCGCTGCATCCGACGGATGCAAGCCCGTATCATCGTAGCTTCTTTCGAAGACCCAGGCAGTCAGTATTTGCCGTAATGCCCGGAAATGATCGCAAATGAACCGGAATTCCCCGGCTGACTAGTGCCTGCGCGGCTCCGCGCACTCATTCTTGCGGCTGCAGGCGCCGCACTTTAGAGAGCGCTTCCTGGCATCCGGGTCGTGCTTCGCAAGCCAGAGCTGGAACACGGCCCAGGCCGCGCACAGCGCGACAATCGCGAGCAGGGGAAGGAGGTAGCTGGTCACGGCGATTGCGTCTCCTCAGGACGAGCTGAACAGCCCGGCAAATCCCATGAACGCCATCGACAGGATCCCGGCGATGATCAGGTTCATCGCGGTTCCCTGGATCAGTTTCGGGATGTTCGACAGTTCGGATTCCTCACGCAGGCCGGCCAGCAGGACCATCGCGAGTGTAAAACCGATACCGGCGCCGAGCGCATAGACGATCCCCTCCACGAAGCCGTAGCCGCGATTGGTTGCGAATATCGCGAGGCCCAGGATTGCGCAGTTCGTCGTAATCAGTGGCAAAAAGATGCCCATGGCGCGGAACAGCGCGGGGCTGAGCTTTTTGATCAGCATCTCGATGAACTGCACCGTGCTGGCTATGACGACGATAAAAGAAATCAGGCGCAGATAGGGCGCGTGTATAAGCACGTAGGTATTGAGCACCCATGCGCACACGGCCGTGACCAGCATGACGAACGTGGTTGCGAGGCCGAGGCGGAACGACGTCTCGAGCGAATTTGAGACGCCGAGGAACGGGCACAGCCCGAGGAAGTAGGTGAGCACGAAGTTATTCACCAGCAGCGCGCTTATGAAGATCCAGGGCAGGTTGTCCATCAGCTACCGCTCCTCTCCGCTTCGGCGACGTCCGCGAGGAACTCGTCTTTCTTGTATTTGAACCAGTTGAAGAACAGCAGGATCACGCCGAGTGTGAGAAAGCCTCCCGGCGGCAGGATCATGACGATCCAGGGCTCGAAGTTCTCGCTGAACAGCCGGAAACCGAACAATGCTCCATCGCCGAGGATCTCCCGCACGGCGCCGAGCGAGAATAATGCCAGCATGAATCCGCCGGCCATGCCCAGTGCGTCCATGACGGCGAGCCGGGTCGGATAACGCGATGCGAAGGCCTCCTGGCGGCCGAGGATGAGGCAATTCGCGACGATCAGCGGGATGAAGGCACCGAGTTCCTTGTGCACCCCGGGCACCAGTGCCAGCAGCGTGTAGTCGGCAATGGTGACGAAGGTCGCGATAATGATGATGAAGCAGGAAATTCGCACCTGCTTCGGAATGACGTGGCGGAACAGCGACACCAGGAAGCTCGATCCGACCAGCACGAACATCGATGCCATGCCCATCGCGATGGCATTGATCGCCGAGTTGGTGACCGCGAGCATTGGGCACATTCCCAGCACCTGCACGAAGACGGGGTTGTCGCGCCAGATGCCCTTGACGAATTCTTCGTAGGATTCGTTTTTCTTCATTGCGCTGTTCCGTTATCTGCCGGCTCGCCCTCAAACGGCGGCTCTGTGCCCGGCGCAGGCAATTTTTCGGCCCATGCCACATGCGTTTCGTTGATGATTCTTACGACGGCCTTCGCCGAGATCGTCGCGCCGGTGATTGCGTCGACGTGATTGGGCTGCGTGGTCGTTCCTTTTTTGAGGGCGACGATTTCCGGCTCGACCGAAAGGTCGCTGAACTCGGCGACGAAATCGGCGTCCTTGTAAATCTTGTCGCCCAGGCCCGGCGTCTCCCTGCTCTCGAGTATCTCCATGCCAACGACCTTCTTTTCGCCGGGCAGGTAGCCGTAAAGGAGCGCGATCGTGTCCTGGAATCCGGGACCTGCGCCGGGCATCGCGTAGCCGACGAAGTCACCCTGTTCATCGTATCCGCCGTAGACGACCGGCTCGTCCTTCTCCGGCTCCTCCACCGTCATGAACGTGCCGTCGCGATAGACCAGCGGCTGCATGGCGCTGACATCGTCGGGTAGCACCTTGAACACTGCTTCACGAAGTTCACGTGCCTTGTTGGCCGTAATGGTTGGCAACGTCGATTCGTAAATGCCGATGATCGCGACGCCCGATACCAGCCCGGCGATCGCGAGCGTCATGACGAGCCGCAGGGAACTCGGCGCAGGAGACTGCTTGAGTGCTTCCGTGCTCATGGTTTCTTCTCGATCCCGTGTCCGAATACTCGCGGCTGCGTGTACCGGTCGATCAGCGGGGTCGCCGCGTTCATGAGCAGGATGGCGTACATGACCCCCTCCGGCAGACCGCCGAAGACCCGAATCAGCATGACCAGAACGCCCGTGCCGATCCCGAAAATCCACGCACCGCGCGGTGTCACCGGTGAACTGACAGGATCGGTCGCCATATAGATCGCACCGAGCAGCAGGCCACCGGAGAAAACCGAGAACAACGGCGACGGAAAACGCTCGGCGTCGAAGAAACCGAGGCACAGGGAGAAGAGCATGACCGTGCCCAGGATGCTGACCGGGATGCGCCAGTCGAGATCGCGCCGCAGCCAGAGGTAGACGCCCCCGAGCAGCAGCAGGACTCCGTTGGTCTCGCCGAGTGATCCGCCAATCTTGCCGAACATCAGGTTCGTGAGCGGCGTGACTTCCTGTTCGAACTTCAGCAGGCCAAGCGGCGTCGCCGACGACACGCCGTCGACGGAGACCTGCATGAAAGGCAGCGCGAGATTACCGGCATAGACGCTGAAGAAGCCGCCTTCCGGATGCGCCGACACCCAGGTCGTCATTGCGATCGGAAACGTGGCCAGCAGGAAGGCACGGCCGAGCAGCGCCGGGTTGAACAGGTTATGGCCCAGACCGCCCCAGATGACCTTGCCCAGCGCGATGCCGATGAATCCGCCGAGAAACGCCATCCACATTGGCAGGCCGGGCGGCAGCGTCAGCCCGAGCAACAGCCCGGTAAGGACGCCGGTCCAGTCACGCAACGACGCGCCACGCGCTGCCCGATCGGCGAACAGCCATTCCGCCAGGACCGCGCCCGCAATGCTCGAGCCGATCACGAGCACGGCGCTCAGGCCGAAGAACCACATGGAGGCCCCGGTAGCCGGAAGCAGGGCGATTATGACGTCGCGCATCGCGTTCGGCGTCGTCATTCCCTGCCGCAGTAACGGCGCATGGAACAGCAGCAGATCCGGGTCGCGGCCTTTCATTCCTCCGGCTCCTTGCGATGCCTGAGGTCGTCCTTGGCCGTGCGGATGAGCTGTACGATCGGGATGTTCGACGGACACGCGAACGTGCAGCAGCCGCATTCCACGCAGTCGAAGACGTTATAGGCCTTCATCTCGTCGAACATGCGTGCCTTGGACAGCCGCGCCAGGCGCGACGGATTCAGGAAATAGGGGCACGCCTCGAGGCAGCGTCCGCAGCGTATGCACGGATATTCCGTGCGCCGCGCGGTCTGTTCCTCGGTGAATACGAGCACGCCGGAACAGCCCTTGAGCACGGGGACGTCCAGGCTCGCAATGGGTCTGCCCATCATCGGACCGCCCATGATGATCTCCCGGCTGCCCGGCTTCAGGCCACCACAGAACTTCACGACGTCGCGAACCGACGTGCCGAGCGGAACGATCAGGTTCGCGGGATAGGTGACACCCGGGCCCGCGACGGTCACGACTCGCTCGATCAACGGCATGCCGCGAAGGAAATAATCCGCGATGGCGACGACGGTGCCGACGTTATTGACGTTGACTTCGACGTCACGCGGCAGGCGTCCGGCGGGCACTTCCGTGCCGAAGACGCTCTTGATCATCATCTTCTCGGCGCCCTGCGGGTACTTTACCTTGAGCTTGACGATGCGCACGGGCTGGTCGGGCGAAAGATGCCTGGAGATCGTCTCGATGGCTTCCGGCTTGTTGGCCTCGATCCCGATGACGGTTTCTTCCGCACCGAGTTTCTGCCGCAGTATTTCCGCGCCCTCGAGCAGCGCCTCGGGACGCTCGACCATGAGCCGGTGATCGGTGGTCAGGTAGGGTTCGCATTCGGCGCCGTTGATAAGCAGGTGCCGGATCTTTATCCCTTCCGGAACAGAAAGCTTGACGTGCGATGGAAACGCGGCGCCGCCCATGCCGACGATACCGGCCATCTGCACGGCCTCGATGAATGCCTCGAGCGACAGGGAACGCCAGTCGGGCGCGGCGTCGGGATCGACCTCCTGCGTCGCAAATGGATCGGCTTCGATCGCGATCGCGGGCGCGAAACGGCCATCAACGCCGCGAAGGTCGCCGACTTTGCTGACCACGCCCTTTACCGGGCTGTGCAGCGCCGTCGATACGAAACCGCCGGGCTCCGCGATCAGCTGGCCGCGTTCGACCGGGTCGCCGGCCGCGACCACGGCGCGAGACGGCACGCCGATGTGTTGCCCGAGCGGCATGATGAAGTGCCGGCCGAACGGAACGCGCTGGATGGGCAGGTTCTCGGTCTGCTCCTTGTGATGGGCCGGGTGAACCCCATGCTCGAAATTTCGGCGCAGACGACGGAAGACTTTCATTGCCCTCAGCTCCGCTTCTGCGATGCGAGTGCGAGCAGGCGACTGCGTATCTGCGCCGCGATTTCGGCCTGGGTCTGCTCGCGGATCGCCTTGATTTCGGCCTCCGCGGCCTGCTTCTGCGCATCGAGCTCGGCCTGGTGCTCCGCGGCCACTTCGGAACGAATGTCGGCTTCGACGCGCGCCGTGAACGGCGTTACGACGCCGGCGAGTTCCTGCAGCGTCTGCCAGTTCGCCATGCAGCCGGCTGCCACGTCCGCAAGCGAACGGGTGACCGCAAGCCGCTGTTCCTCGTCACCTTCGACGATAGCGATAAACGGCGTCTTGTTGTCGCGCGCCGCGTCGTCCAGCTGCAGCCAGTCATGCAGCGGCGTGGGGCCGGGCGCGTCGGCGCCCAGCGGGCCGAACTGGTTCCCGAACCGGCCCTGTTCGAATGCCCAGTCGGCGGTCGTGCAGACCGTCCCGTCCTCCTCGTGCGGCGCAAACAGGGACTCCGGTCCCGGGTTGCCGCGGAGCGAGATGCGCGACCCGAACACGCCCTCGCCGTGCGGGTCGTAAAGGAACAGCGGCAGCGTGCGGCTGTCGACGGCGCGCCTTGCGAGCTCGAGCGTTCGCCGTGGTTCGAAGCCGTGACGCAGAGGACTCGGCGCGTAGACCTGCAGCAGCGCCGGTCCGTCGCTGGCGAGCGCCTGCAGCATACTCTCGCCGAGGTGCGCCGGGTCCGAGATCGAGGCTTGTGCAACAAAGGCCTTGCGCTGCGCCAGTGCGAGCAGGCCGAGGCCCGCACGCGGGTCGTTCGATTTCGACTGGCCCAGTCCGAAGCCGAGATTACTGAGCACAAGGATCTTGACCGGCAGGCCGGAATTCAGGAGCCAGATCAGCTGGCCCAGGCCTTGTCCGGCGAGCATTTCGTCGCTGCCGATCAGCACCAGGGGCGGGCACAGCTCGAGTTCATCGGCGGCGAGATCCTGCCAGCGCAGGCCCGTCAGCGCCGCACGTTTCCAGTCGATGCCGTCCGGATGGTCGATCTCGATGCGCGCGAGACGCAGCAGACGAACGATGTCGGTCGTTTCGTGCAAATGGCCTTCGACGAGACCGGCGGCAAGCTGCGCGGCGTCGCCCGTCATGTCGATGACGACCGGCGCCTGGAATGGATTGTGCGGAAACGCGCCGGCCCAGGCGGCCGTACTCCCGCCGGCGACGGCCAGGCCGTAGCGTGCGCGGCCGAGTCCGTGGGCGCCCGAGACGAGATTCTCGTGCGCCGCGGTGATGCGCTTCGACAGATCCAGCAGGCGCAACAGGTAATCGGTGTCGACGGAGTGGTCGCCACCGGACTCACGTACGCTGTCCGCGAGTTCGCGCAGATCGACCCGCGGGCTGCTCGTCGTCCTGAGCTGTTCGCTCACGGCCTCGAGGTCCTCGACTGCGAGCGTATGCGACAGCGTTTCCTCGATGAGTTGCTGCAACGCGTCACCCGCGTCAGCCAGCGTTTTTGCGAAGTTCTGAACGAGCGGCTGCTGATGGAATTCCGTCGCGGCGAGGGCGAGCCTGACGGCGATCTTCTCCCCCGAGCCGGCCTCGGCCGGATCGCCGCCCGCCATCGCGAACTGGCAGTAGCGGGACAGGAGTATCGACGACATCTTGCCGATCTCGGCGTTTTCCGCGATGCGTTCGATCGTTTCGGAGGCCGTGTCCGGCGCAGCCGAGAACACCGACCAGAGATCCCGCGCCGTCGCCAGCACTTCCGGGCTCTGCTCGACCGGCTGCAGCGCTTCGTCCTCGCAGGTGTAAACACAGATCCCGCAGGACTTGCAGGCGTCCGGGTTGATGACGACCGACAGCAATTCCGCGCCATCCTTCTTTACCGCCTCCGCGTCGTGGAAGAATGGCTGCGTGATGGCGACCGGGAGAGCGCCCAGTTCGTGAACGAGCGCTGCCACAGCTTCATCGATCGCCTTCTTGCGGTCCTCGTCGAGAGGCATCTTGCCTTTCAGCCAGGCGTAAGCGTCGTCGAGGAGCGCGCCGAACGTCGGCGCTGCGTCGTCCGCCTTCTTGTTGGCGGAAATTATCCGTCCCGCGAGTTTCGACGCGACGGGACGCACGGCGTCGGCGCCAGCGAGGCGAATGCCGGCGTCGATGAGCGCGGCCGGCGTGGCTGCGACGACGCCGATCGCACTGTCGGGACAATTCGTCCAGCACCGGGCACAACCCGTGCACAACGCAGGGTCGAAGACCGGTATGCGCGTACGCTTGCCGCTCGTCGTGTTGAAGGTCGCGCTCAAGGGCGGCATGGTGCCCGTGGCGAGGAACGGATCGGCGGTCAGTCGGTCTGCTTCACCGTCGCGATACAGTATGCCTGTCTGGTCCCAGAATCGTGGCAGACTCGCAAACACGTCGTCATCGCGACCGAGATGACGGACCGCGGCCGGCGCCTCACCGTCCCATCCCGCGCTGTCCGCAGCGGTCTCCGGTAAGGCCTCCGTCGATTCCCCTGTCTGCCCGAGTCCCGACTCGAAGGCCTGCATCATTGCGTCGCGACGTTCCGCGTCGATGTCGTCGAGCAGCGCCCGGCGCGCGGAGACGATACGGCGTGACTTGTGATCGATCAGCCCGGCCTCGAGCAGTGCGCCGAACAATGCGCCCAGCAGCCATTCCGACCGATTGCCGTCGGCCTCCGTACCGGGCATGCAGGCCCACTCCGTGCCGTTGACCCTGATTCGTCCACGCGTAGCGTCCAGCGTGACATCCGCCACGAGACCGTCGCCGGGATCGCGCAACTTGTCGTCGCCAAATACCAGCCAGTCCGTGTGACTGTCGCCCCAGCCATCCCAGGTAACTGCCGGCCGGCTGCGTATGCGCCCCTCCTCCAGGTGGTGGAGCATTGCCGCCGACGCCTCAACCAGTGTCCGCCCGAGCCTGCTGTCGGCCCGCCGAATCGCGATCATGGTCGATTGCGGCTCAACGTCCGCCACGTCGTGATTCGATGCGCGCACGCCCCGCGCGGCAACATCCGGGTATGCGCGGCGCAGCGCGTCCAAAAGCACTTCCCGCTTCGGTTGCCCGCCCGACCGATCGTCGAACGCGACGCCGAGAAACAGCGGTGCGGGAGCGGGGAGGTCAGTTCGCGTGCAGAGCTCGGCGAGATCGGCGACGCGCAGCGGTAATCCTCCGACGCCGTACACTACTGCCTGGCATCCCTGGTCCGGCCCCGTGCGCGAACGCTCCAGGCTGGCCCGCACTTCGCGCGTGAGCGGTGGATCCCCGCCCAGCGGTGCATTCACGCGCTCGAGCACGAACACCCGCCGCTGCCCGTCGAGCGCTGCCACGATCGCCTCGGCCGGGAAGGGGCGCAATACATGGATGCCCAGCACCCCCACCTTCACCTTGTGCTGCTTGCGGATATAGTCGGCCGCACAACGCGCCGTTTCGACGGCCGAACCCTGTGCGATCAGGACGGTCGATGCGTCCTTGAGTCGATAGCTCGATACAGTTTCGTTGTGCCTGCCGGTCTTGGCTTCGAACTCGCGGCAGGCGGCTTGCAGCGATGCACCGACAAAACTGTCGAAAAACGGTCCGCGGGCCAGGGCCCCCAGCGCAAAGCTCTGCGTGTCGAACAGGGCGCCGGTGAGCACGGGCTCGTCGAGGTCGTGCCAGGCGGGCACCCGTCGTCGGGAGTCGCCGAAGAGCAGTCGTTGCGCCTCGGTCGGCGACTCGATCGCATCATCGGGTGCGCCCAGCAGGGCGTTGACCTGCGCCGGCGACAGCAGCCGCACGTCCTGTGCAGCCAGCGCCGTCTGCTCGCCGTCCATGACGATCATTGCGGGCACCAGCGTCTCTTCCGCGACACGCCGGCCGATGTAAGTGAAATCGACCGCCTGCTGCACGTTGGCGGCAAAGAATACGCAGAAACCCGCATCGGCACCGAGATGCACGGTCTCATGCCCGGTGCCCGGCGCGGAGCCGTGCGCCGCCGCGGCGCGTGCGCCGACGTGCAGAACCAGCGGCACGTATTTTCCCGCCGCCGAGATCAGCAGGTCCTGGGAAGCCGCGATATCGGTACCCGAGAGAAAGGCCGTTGCGCGGCGTCCCGACAGCGCCAGGCCTGTTGCCGCCGCAACGACGCCGCGCGGTCCTTCGGCCGTCTGCGCCGCCAGCGCCTGACCGAAGAGGTTGGTGCCGTGTGCGACTTCACCGAGCCAGACGTCGTCCGACGCGTTGACGGGTTCGCCGCCGCCGAGCACCGCGTGCGTGGCGATGCCGGCTTCCGACAGCGCGACGGCCGTATTGCCGTCGAGCACGGTATCGAGACCCTGTTCGCGGATGTCAGAGCCGGCCGGTGCGCCGAAAACCTTGCGATACCAGCGGATTGCCGTGCTGCGTAGCGCCGCCATCAGGCTGCCCCCACTTTCCTGGACTCCTGGTCCTGGAACTGTTCGCGCTCGAGCCACACGATGGCACGCGTCGGACAGCGGAACACGGCGTCCGGCCGCGGCTCGCCGCCGGACGAATAGTCAATGACGGGGAGATTATCTTTCATGGTGATCAGGCCCGGGGCGGCATCGGCCGCGCAACGGCCACAGGCATCGCAGGCTACGTTGCACAGCTGCGTCGCGGCTTCGCCCGCCAGCGGGATATTGCACTGCACGTAGAGGTTCTGGCTCAACGGCACGAGTTCGAACAGGTCGCGCGGGCATGCCGCCTGGCAGTCCGGGCACGCGGTGCACTTTTCGGTATCGACCTGCGGCAGCCCGTTGGCATTCATGTGTATGGCGTCGAAGGTGCAGGCGCGCTCGCAGTCGGCGAGGCCCAGGCAGCCCCAGGCGCAGCCCTTGCCGCCGCCGGACACCAGCGCCGCGGCACGGCAGCCCTCGAAGCCCTGGTACTCGGCAATCTGGTTGGCCTGGGAACGGCCTCCGGCGCAGCGCAGGCGGGCGACCAGCTTTTCCTGGCTGCCGGCGTCCACCTGCAGGAAATCCGCGATTTCCTCGATGGCCTCCGCGGAGCTCACCGTGCACTGGCTGGGCTTGACTTCGCCCGCCACGAGCTTTTCCGCGAACGGCAGGCAGCCGGGCTGTCCGCAGGCGCCGCAGTTGGTGCCGGGAAGGAGTTCGTTGGTCGCCTCGATACGGGGGTCCTCGTCCACCTTGAGAAAGCGTTGCGCGATGGCGAGGATCGTGCCGAAGAACAGGCCGATGCCTACCATGATTGCCGGCGCTACGAGGATACTGGTCATCAGTTGAACGGTGCCGCGCGGGCCATGAGTTCTTCGAGGTTTGGTTCGTTCGGGTTCAGCGGTTTGCCGGGATGGATGCACTTGGCCGGGCAGATCTCCGCCGCTCTCACGAGGTCTTCGTAGGTGCCGGCTGCCGGATCCTTCAGGTAGGCTTGCTTGTCGTCGTTGTAGGCAAACATCATCTTGTTGATGCCCATGCAGTCGTCGCAGGTCGTGCACGCCGGCGTATCGAGCCACGGCTCGTCGAAACTGAGCTCTTCCTCGGCCTCCTCGGCCTGCTCGGGTTCGGCCTCCGCATCCGCTGCTTCAGCCTCCGCAGGCGCCTCGGTCGCCGCCGGGCGGGCGGCCGGCATCGTGGCGAGCTGGCCGCTGCCGGCGGCTATCCCGGACAGGTCAGCGCCCATCAGCACGTCGACGAGTTGTCCCATCGCCTGGCCGGCTGCCTCCGTGCGGACTGCCTCCAGTTCCTCGGCGTGTTCCTTGCGCAGCTGCTCCCGCTCGGCTTCCAGGGCAGCTCGCTGCTCCTCGATGATCCGTTCGATTGCTTCCTCGACGTAGTAATTCTGAATCCCGGCAAGTTCCTGCAGGCTGTGCCAGTAATTGAGTCGATCCCGGCACGCGAACACGAGTGCACGCGATACCACGAGCCTGATGAGTACCCCTTCTTCGTCGATACCCCAGACAAACGGGACGAGGCGGTCGAGGCGTTCATCGTCCGACTGCAGGTAGTCGGCTACCGTAACGAGCTCGTTCGACTCGAAGCCTGTCGGCACCATGCGGAAATGCTCATGCAGCGTCGGCATCAGCAATGCATAGTCGGCAAACGTAAACGCCAGTTCCATCGTGGTTTCGTCGCCGTCCGCGCTGCGGTACTCCAAAGTCTCGATGGGCCAGTCGGCGTCCGGCTGCGGATTGCCGTCGAATCTCACACGCTTGGCGGCGTGATCGCCGGCATCCGGATTGATCAGCAGGAAGGGGTGCGCGCGACTTTCCAGCGCCGCGCTGGCGACGAACCAGGGTTCGAGGATCGGTTTGCTGGTCTGCGTCTGCGTGCCACGGTTGATCAGGTGCAGGCTGGTGCGGTTGCTGTCGATTGCGCACTCGAATCCGGACAGCAGGTCCTCGTGGCGCGCCGCGGACGTCTGCGCGACGACGACCTGCCTGTGGCCGATGCCGAAGTTCGCCAGTTCGAAACGATACGCGTCGAACGGGCCTTCGCCGGGCTTCACCGCGGGATTGTCGTACGCGCGTATCCAGGTGAGCACGTGAACCGGCAGCCGTGATCCGAGCAGGTGTGAGAAGGTCGGCAGTCCGTCCGTCGCCAGGTAATCGGCCGACTCCAGTGCCACGGCGCGCGTAACGAGCTGCATTTCCTTGTCGGAGAATGCCTGCCAGTCGAAACTGGCGAACCAGGAATCGTGCACCGGCGGATCGTAGCGATCGTCGATCTCCAGGTCGGCGATCCGCATGGCTGCAAACAACCGGGCGAAACGCGCCGCATCTTCGATAAACAACTCGCTCGCCGTGGCGCACGCCTCGTAGCTCTCGACCACATCGACGTCGGGCTGTGTGGCGAACCACGGATTGGAAACGCGGCCTGCGAAGCGAACCAGGACGGCATTATCGTCCCAGGACCTGAGTTCGCCGAGGGCGCTTTCGATCCTGGAACGACGTTCCGGTGCCATGTCCTGTGAGCCGTGAGACCGTTTTCCGAGCATTCCCGACAGGGCATCGCTGTCCAGGTAACGCCCTGCAGGACCCACACTTTCGCTCACGCTCCCGGGTTCGTTGCCTTGTGCCGACTTCGATTTCTCGACCAGCAGCAGCGACTCGAGTGCTGCGGCACGCTTCTCGACCGCCTGGTGCAGCGCTTCGCGGCGCGGTGCCAGACGGTGGCGGATGGCATGCACGAAAAGGTGCATCGGTACGTCAGGACCGTAGGCGAGGTAACGGCTGCCTGCGGCGACCATCGCCTGCAGGTGGGCGAGGCTGGACTCGAGACTTTCGCGGTTGCTGTCCTTGAGGTCGAGGTGCGCCTGCAGGGCGTCCACCGCCTCGGCGAACAGCGATGGCGCATCGACCGGATCGGGCCCCGTCAGCTTCTGTCGCAGGTAGCGCTCGAGCCAGGGCAGGTTGTCCTTCAGTATTTTCGATTGCTCGGCGCCCGGCGCGAAGGTCTCGATCGACGCCGACAAGTGTTCTCCCAGCGGCATCGCCAGTACCGTGTCTTCGCTGTCGTCGCGCGGCGCCAGGTAGAGCGGGTACTGGTAGCGTATCGCCGACGAATCGCGATACGGATTCAACAGCGCGGGCAGGATCGCTCCGGCGGGCGCCGACGTCGATGCAGCTGCCGACGGTTCACCGTAATGAAAGCGGCGCAGCAGATTGATCACGCCGGCACCGTCTTCGTTTTCGGCCTGTTTGCTTTCGGCTACGGAATCCATTGTCGCTCCGGGTCAGATGGCGAAATGATCCAGCGCCTCGTTGAGACCGGCGAGTCTCTCCTCCGCCGTCATTTCGAGGCCCACCGCCGACATCAGGTCGTAACGCGGTGCATCGGGGTTGTGGTAGAGAATACCGAGCGGCAACACGGCCTCGTTCTCGGCCAGCTCGCGAGCGGCATGGATATCCGATGGATCGTGTTCCGCATGGTTCGGGAACTGGCGTTTGACGGCATCATCGACCTGTACGCCTTTCTCGTGCGTCAGCAACTGCATCCTTGCCGGCTCGTCCTGCAATGCCTTGCCGATCGCCTCGACGTACACGGGGCAGCGCTGGATGATTCTTACGAAGCTCGTGCCCTTGTGCTCATGAGCCTTCCTTATCACTTCGTGCCGGAGCTGCGCGTTCCAGTCGACGATTTGTGCGACGAAGGAAATGTTGGTGATGCCGAGCGTGACCGTCAGTGGATTCAGCGGCGGCAGCAATGCGCCCGACGGGTGAGTATTGGTCGGAACATCCATCGGCGTCGTCGGCGACGTCTGCTTCTTGGTCAGTCCGTAGATGCCGTTGTCGAAAACCAGCAGCGTCAGGTCCATGTTGTAACGCATCGCATGGATCCAGTGCGCCGCGCCGATCGAGAAGCAGTCGCCGTCGCCTGTCGCAACCCAGACGTCGAGGTCCGGGCGCCGCGATTTGACGCCGCAGGCGACCGGCAGCGCGCGTCCGTGCAGGCCGTGGAAACCGTAGGTCTTCATATAGTGGGGAAGCCGGCTGGAGCAGCCGATCCCCGAGACAGCTACCGTCTTTTCGGGCTTTAGCTGCGCGTCGCGACACACGCGGTGCACCGCGGCCAGGATCCCGTGGTCACCGCAACCCGTGCACCAGCGGGGTTCGGCGCCGCAGTAATCCTCCAGCGTGAAATAGCGTTCTTTTACTTCGAGAGACCAGTCACCTTTCAAGCCGAACATCATGCTGCTCCTTCCATCTGTGCGAGGGTTTCATCGATGACCCGGCCGATGGTGGCGGGTGACACGGGATGGCCCGGGACCTTTGACCAGCAGTCAACATCCATGAGCGTGTGGGCCCGCAGTACGTATGCGAGCTGTGCGTAGCGCCGGTACTCGGCGCCGGACAGCGGCGCATCGGGCTCGTCGCTGTAATTGAGTTCGATGGTCTTGACCTTCCTGAACCCGGAGAAGATCTCTTTCAGGCCCGGCTCGAGCGGCGAAAGGAAGCGGACATGCAGTGACGACACTCTCTTGCCTTTTGAGCGGGCGAGGTCGACGGCCTCCTCGATGGCGCCGATGGTGGAACCCCAGCCAACGATCAGCAGGTCACCTTCGGGGTCTCCGTGCACCTCGGGGGGCTTCAGCGTCTCGGCCAGCGCAGCCAGCTTGCGGCTGCGCATATCCATGCCTTCCTGGTTGGAGCGGGTGTCGTAGGCAATCTTGCTGTTACGGTTGTGAGCGAGGCCGGTGAGGATGTACTCGCCACCGCGCATGCCGGGGATCGGGCGCTCGGACAGGCCCGTCTTCTCGTCCCAGTCGTACGGCGGCACGTTCTTGTCCCACGGCGACTGGTCGACCGGCGGCGCGAACCATTCGTCGGTCACTTCGGGTCGCTCGATCGCCTGGACGCCCGTCGCCAGGTTGGCGTCGGTCAGAATCAGTACCGGGAGACGGAATGACTCGGCGAGCTTGCGCGCGAGAATCACGAAGTGGAAACACTCCGAGATCGTCGAGGCCGCGAGCACCACCTTGGGCGAATCGCCCGGTGCGCCGAACAGGCAAGAAAGCAGGTCGCCCTGTTCCACCTTGGTCGGCAGGCCTGTCGAGGGGCCACCGCGTTGCACGTCGATGATGACCAGCGGTATCTCCGCCATGACGGCGAGGCCGATCATCTCCGTCTTTAGCGCAATGCCGGGCCCGGACGTGATCGTGCAGGCGGTCTTGCCGGCGTAGGACGCGCCGATCGCGAAGCCGATAGCGGCAATTTCATCCTCCGCCTGGTGGACGAAGCCGCCGGTGAGGTGGAAGTCGTCCGCGAGGTAGTGCGATGCCGAGGTTGCCGGTGTTATCGGGTACATCGAAACGAGCTCGATACCCGCCGCCATGACGCCGAGCCCGGCCGCGGTGTTGCCGTTCATGACCAGCGCAGCTTTGAGCTGGTCTTCCGCGGCCGAAACGATTTCGAATTCGTAGTCGACGTTGTCGCGCGCGAAAGTATAGCCGGCGTCGAACAGGTCATGATTGATCTTGATGACCTTGTCGCTCTTCTTGCGGAAGATCTTGGCGATTTCTTCCTTGGCCTTGTCAGTGTCGCGTTTGTAGATGCGGCACAGCATTCCCAGCACGAACATGTTCTTGCCCTTGCGCGGGTCGGGCACGAGCTTGAGGCATTCCTGCTGGATCGACAGCTCGTGTACGACAAGGCCCCGCTCCTTGAAGTCGGCGAGGGCTTCGGCATATTGCTCACGCACTGCCGGGTCCGGGTCTTCCGCCCACATGTTCTCGAGCAGCACGACGGTGCCCGGCTTGTAGGCGCCGTTCTGGATGCGGGAGTAGAGGACCTGCTCGTTGAAGGCCACGACCATGTCCGCCTCGTTGCCCATGTTGGTCATGTACTTCGACCCCATGCGCACGCGGATGCCGCTCGCCCCCTGCTGCGAACGCGCCGGCGGCTGGATCTCGGCGGGGATGATCTCGACGGTCCACACGCCGTTGCCCATCTTGCCGCTGACGAGACCCATGATCTGGCCACATTTCTGCGCGCCCTCGCCGGAATCGCTGACGATCTCGACGATGTGCTGATCCACTGACAGCGGGCCGGCTGGTGATTGTCCGTTGCTGCCTCCCGAGCTCTTTGTCATGTCGTCTTCCTCGCCGTCTTTGCGGGCCTTGACCTTGTCGATTTCTTTCCGGAATTCCTCGATCACGGCCCAGCGCGTCGTGCGCGCCGCGTCGAGATCATGTGTTTGCAGCGAGCGGCGCAGATCGTAGCCGAGTTCTTCCCGCAGGGTTCGTGGCACGGCGACCTTGACCCACCAGGTCTTGTCCCGTTTGAACAGGTACCTGGTATCGCCTTCGACGTGTGTATCTGACATACCTTACTCCTCGCCGTAGCTCCTCTTTCAGAGCTGTACCTTTGTGCGCGCGTGATTCGATCGGGGGTAAGGACTTGGCGGTCCGAAAGAACCTCGGCTTTGGTCAATACTGTTCCCTGGCAGTGTCTTGTGCCGTCCCCCTAGAACAGTCTGTAGTCCAGGTTAATCAACTACTTATGAATGTGCCTGGCGGCGCATCTCCGCTCGATTACAGGTTGCCGATTACCCCCTGTACCTTACGGAGACTGACGGATCGCTTGGCACACGGCTATACGCGGTATCCAAGCGTTTCTACGTGGAAATCCTGATGGACGCAGTCGCCGGTCCTCTTTAAAGTATGCAACGCAGCAGTATTGCCCTCGGCTGCCACCGGGGGGAGGCGACCATGCGCAGAGAACTGATTGAGGCACTCACCTACCCGAGGTTGCTGATTCTGAAGATCATCGATACGCAGGACTGTGAGCACGACAGTCTGTTCGATGCAACCAGCGTCCGTTGTCATCATTGTGCGATGGGGCGCGAATGCCACTGGGTCAGCTGCCTGAACGACTTCGACGAACTGCGCAACAAGCCTGCACACACGTTGAACGCATCCCTGCGCTACAGCGTCCGGCTGATCGAGTCACTGCACGACGAACTGCGGCACGATGCGACGACGTGTACCTGTGAAGCCTGCACCTGGATTCGAGACTCCCAGCGCCTGATCGAGACCTTCGAGTCCAGTTTCTCGCCGCACCCGCAACGGCCCGCGCACTGATCCATTGACGGCTGGACGCGGTGCGCCGCTTCGCGCATGATTTCGATCGCGTATGGCCTACCTGCTGCGAACAATCAGCCTTGCTCCCGTCATCGTGCCGCAGGGCATATGGACGAACCTGCGCGTTCCGACGCTGCCGGAGCCACCCGGTGCCAGGCAGGGCCGCTCAGGGCAGGGGGCGCCACTGAAACTGCTGATTGTCGGCGACTCGGCCGCTGCGGGCGTGGGCGCAGAGCGACAGGACGATGCCCTGCTGGGCCAGGTCGTGTCCCGACTCGCGAGCCGATACCGTGTCGAGTTCGAGTTGCAGGCGAAGACCGGCTTCACGACCGCCGATATCCTGCGGCGTCTCGACGAGATGGTGCCGCAGGATTTTGACGTTGCCGTGACCTCGCTCGGCGTCAACGATGTGCTCGCATTTACGAGCCGCACGGCCTGGCTGGCCAGGCAGGCGCGGCTCCGCCAGGTGCTGCGGGACAAGTTCGGGGTGAGGCTCCTCATCCTCTCAGGGTTGCCGCCAGTGCACAGTTTCCCGGCGCTGCCACAGCCGCTGCGCTGGCACCTCGGCAGCCGCGCGACCGAGTTCAATGACCATCTCGCCGCGGCCGTCGCCGCGGAACCCGATACGAGGGTGCTCAACCTGCGCTTCGAGGCGGATGCCGGCATGATGGCGTCCGACGGATTTCATCCCGGGCCGCCGATTTATTCCGAGTGGGCCGAGAGAGCGGCGCAATGCATACTCGCATGCGATGGGGCGTTGCAGGACGTGAAATCACCTATAGCCGCTCCCGCGGATGCGGGTTAGCATCAAAAACAACCACAAAATACTGTAGCGGGCAGCTGAGGACAGCGACATGGAGAAGACCACGGACCTTGTGATTGGATCATCCCTGGGATCCGAATTGTCGAACGAGGAAGCGGGCGTGCTCGCCGACCTGATGAGCTATCGCGATGTTGCCGACGGCGAGTTCCTGATCGATGAGGGTGCGACGGACGACACCCTGCACGTGCTGTTATCGGGCAAACTGGAGGTGGTCAAACACACCGGCGCCGGTGAGACGGCGAGCCTCGCCATACTGCGGCCGGGCGCACTCGCAGGCGAAATGAGTTTTGTGGATGGTTCCGTTCACACGGTGGGGCTGCGCGCGCTGACCGACTGCCGGGTGCTTTCCCTGCGGCGCAAGGATTTCGAGGAGATCATCGAGCAGCATCCGCATCTCGTTTACAAGGTAATGCGCGCCGTGACGCGCTCGGCGCACCGCATCGTGCACCAGATGAACCACGAGTTCATCGAACTCAGTAATTACATCTTCAAGCAGCACGGCCGCTACTGAAGCAGCCGTACTGCAACTAAGGTCAGTTCTGGGACGCCACCTGGTCGAGCGCCTCGCGCGGTACTTCCGCGTAATGACTGAAATCCATGGTGAAACTGCCATCACCGGCCGTCAGCGATTTCAGGCGCGAGTGATAACCCTGGATTTCCTTTAGCGGCGCCTGGCCGTGTACCACCATGCGGCTGTCGGGCAGGATCTCGGTGCCCGTCACCATGCCGCGCATCGATGACAGGTCGCCGGTGACGCCGCCCGCACAGTCCGCGGGAATCGTGAACGTTACATCGACGATCGGTTCCATCACGATGGGGCGCGCCTTCGCGACGGCATCCAGAAATGCTTTCTTGCCGGCCTGCACGAATGCGATTTCCTTGGAATCCACCGAATGGTGTTTGCCGTCATAGACGGTGACCTCGATGTCCTGCATCGGATAGCCGTATGTGGCGCCCGAGTCCATAGCCTGTCTTACGCCGGTTTCGACGGCGGGGATATATTGCGACGGGATTGCGCCGCCGACGACGGCGCTCTTGAATTCGAAGCCGCCTCCGGCCGGCAGCGGCGCGATGCGCAAATACACCTCGCCGAACTGGCCGGCGCCGCCGGTCTGCTTCTTGTGGCGGTGATGGCCTTCCGCGGGAGCGGTTATCGTCTCGCGATAGGCGATCGACGGCAGCGCCGTCTGCACCTCGAGATTGTACCGGTCGAGGATCTCTTCCAGGACGGTGCGCAGGTGCAGTTCGCCCATGCCGCGCAACACGATTTCGTTCAGGGCCGCATTGTGTTCAAGGACCAGTGACGGATCCTCTGCAACCATGGCATTCAGTGCATCCGACGTGCGCTGCGCGTCGGCATCGTTCGCGGGTTTGATGGCCAGGCCGTACATCGGGTTCGGCAGGTCTATCGACTTGAGATGGAAATGATCCTCGTCGTGGGAATCGTGCAGTACGGCGTCGAAGTGAACCTCGTCGACGCGCGGGATGGCACAGATGTCGCCGGGAAGGCCGATTTCGGCCTTGCTGTGTGTCTCGCCGTTTATCTTCAGTAGCTGATTCACCTTGATGGGCTTGCGCGCGTCGCCCACGAACAGCTGATTGCCCGGTCTGATCGTGCCCTGGTGAATGCGGAAGGTGCCCATGCGCCCCTTGAAAGGATCGATATTGATCATGAAGACATGACCGATCGCATGCGCGTCCGGATCCGGTTCGAGGATAATCTCTTCCGCCCCTTCTCCCTCGCCCTTGAGAAAGCGCGGTGGGTTGCCTTCCATCGGATTGGGCATCAGCCGTTCGAAAATATTCAGCAGCTGGCGCACGCCGGCGCCCGTTCTTGCCGATGTGAAGCAGACCGGCACCAGGTGACCGGAGCGCAGTGCCTTTTCGAAGGGGTCGTGCAATTGCTCGGGCGCGAGTTCTTCGCCTTGTTCCAGGTACAGCTCCATCAACTCGTCGTCGACCTCCACGACCTGGTCGACGATCTGGGTGTGCGCCGTCGCCACGTCACTGAATGTCGTTTCGTCACCCTCGGGCTGAAAGAAGCAGTCAACGACGCCTTCGCCATCGGCGGAGGGCAGGTTCAGCGGCAGGCACTCGGGCCCGAAGACGTCGCGGATGTCGGCGAGCAGTCTTTCCGGGTTTACGCCTTCGGCGTCGATCTTGTTGATGATGATCATGCGGCAGAGGCGCTGCTTCTTCGCCGCGGTCATCATGCGCTGAGCGATCATCTCCACGCCGCTGTCCGCGCTGAGAACCACGGCAGCCGTCTCGACCGCGGGCAGCACCGAAACGGCGCGGCCGTAAAAGTCGCGGTATCCGGGTGTATCGATGAGGTTCACGTGGATCCCGCTATGATCCAGGTGGCATATCGAGACGTACTGGGAGTGGCCGAGTTCGCGCTCACGCGGCGTGTAGTCCGAGACGGTATTGCCTTTCTCGACCAGACCTTGCTCGGAAATCTTGCCGCCCGCATGAAGCAGGGCCTCGGTGAGCTGTGTTTTGCCTGCGTTGCTCGGTCCCACCAGGCATACGTTTCGGATATCAGTGGATTTATAGGCCATCTGCCGGATCCTCTCTCATTCTGTTTTTCGTAATCTTAACGCAATGCGGCGGCGGCGGCAGGAAGCAGGTACGATAGCGGCTTGTTTTCATTCGCTCCGGCCGTCAGGCGTGACGATACGACGCCGGCGGCGGGCGGCAAATGTCGGAATTCACCTACCAGGCGCAGTGCGCGAGGAGGAAGTTAGAGCAATGGCCAGCGTGATAATCGTCTATTCGACGACGGACGGTCACACCCTGAAGATATGCGAACGGCTCCGCGAAGTGATCGAACAACACGGCCACCAGGTAACGATCACGGAGCTGAAGCCCGGTGGCAGCATCGATCTCGCACCCTACGATCGAATTGTCATCGGTGCCAGCATTCGCTATGGCAAGCACAAGCCGGAAGTTGCCGAATTCATCGAAAAGAACGTCGAGCTCCTGGGCGTGAAGCCCAGCGCGTTCTTCTCCGTCAACGCCGTGGCCCGGAAGCCGGAAAAGCGCGATCCGGATACCAACCCCTACGTCCGGAAGTTCCTCAAGTCGATCAGCTGGCAGCCGCCCGTGATAGGCGTTTTCGGCGGCAAAATCGACTATCCGCAGTACGGTTTCGTCGACAAGACCATGATTCGCTTCATCATGTGGATGATGAAGGGACCGACGGATCCGAATTCGGTCACGGAGTTTACCGATTGGGATGCCGTTGATGCTCTCGGGCACAGGATAGGCGCGGACAAGCCCGCATAGGTATCAGCCACCATGCTCAAGGTGGCCTTCAAGTAGGATACTCGGGGTACCGAGGCTGAACAGAGACTTCGATGCGCCGGAACGTGTTGATCATGGGGGCCGCCGGACGCGATTTCCACGTCTTCAACTGCTGCTTTCGGGACAAACCCGATTTCAACGTGCTCGCATTCACCGCGGCCCAGATTCCTCATATCCAGGACCGGCGGTATCCCGTGGAACTCGCCGGATCCCTCTATCCCGACGGCATACCGATCCGCGCAGAGACGGAACTGGATACGCTGCTCGATGTCGGCAATGTCGACGAAGTGGTGTTTGCATATTCAGACATCAGCCTCGCTTACGTCGATGCGCGCCGCAAGCGGGTCGAGGCACGCGGCATAGCTTTCTCGACGTTCGACGTCGATGCGACCATGTTAGCCGCGCCGAAACCCGTCATTGCCGTGACGGCCGTCAGGACGGGTTGCGGCAAGAGCCAGACTTCGCGGCGCATCACGCACATACTCGCGGAGCTCGGCGCGAAGACGGTCGTCGTTCGTCACCCCATGCCCTACGGCGACCTGGCCAGACAGGCCGTGCAGCGGTTTGCCGACTATGAGGACCTCGACCGTCACGACTGCACGATCGAAGAACGCGAGGAGTACGAACCGCACCTGAGGAACGGCGTCATCGTTTATGCGGGTATCGACTACGGGGCGATTCTCGAGCAGGCTCAACGTGAAGCGGACGTCATTGTCTGGGACGGCGGCAACAACGACACGCCGTTTTACAGGCCGGACCTCTGGATCGCGATCGCCGACCCGCACCGGCCCGGGCACGAACTCGAGTATTTCCCCGGCACCGAAAACTTCGCGCGTGCGGACCTGATCGTCATCAACAAGGTCGGCTCGGCCGATCCGCAGGACATAGCAACGGTCGAAGCAAACGCTGCGCGCGTCAACCCGGATGCCAGGGTGATCCGTAGGGATTCCGCGCTGGACGTGCCGGACCCGGGCCTGATTCGAGACAAGCGTGTACTGGTCATCGAGGACGGGCCGACGACGACACACGGCGGCATGGCGTTCGGCGCCGGCGTGCTGGCCGCGCGCGAAAACGGCGCTGCAGAACTGGTCGATCCGCGTCCCTGGGCTGTCGGCGAGATTGCGGAGACCTTCCGCCAGTACCCGGCCACGGGTGCGTTGCTGCCGGCAATGGGTTACGGCGACGCACAGGTTCGGGATCTCGAAGCCACGGTGAACGCGGTCGACTGCGATCTCGTGCTGGTTGCGACGCCGATAGACCTGACGCGCCTGATCAATATCCGCAAGCCACACATGCGGATCGGCTACTTCATGCCGGCCGGCGATGGCACGATAACCGAGGCGGTAAAGCGCACGCTGCACAGATGACGATTGCGGACATTTCCGAACTGATCTGGTCCTCGCGATACCGGGGCACCGACCGGGACGGGGTGGCCGAGAACGGCATTGCGGATACACGGCGCCGCGTTGCCCGCGCGATGGCGTCGGTCGAGAGCGACCCGGAGCAGTGGGAACGGCGCTTCGCGGCGGCCCTCGAGGAATTTCGCTTTCTGCCGGGCGGCCGCATCCTGGCCGGCGCCGGGCTGGGCAAGGACGTCACGCTGTTCAACTGTTTCGTTGCCGGCGGGCTCGTCGACTCACTCGAGGGCATACTGGAATCGCTGAAGGAAACCGCGATAACGATGCAGCACGGCGGCGGCATCGGGCTCGACTTTTCGCCGCTGCGGCCGCGCGGTTCGCCCGCGGTCAGGACCGGCGCAACCGCCTCGGGGCCGGTCTCCTTCATGCACGTATGGGACTCGATGTGCGAGACACTGCTCGCGACCGGCCGGCGCCGCGGCGCGATGATGGGGACGCTGCGCTGTGATCATCCCGATATCGAGGCATTCATCGACGCGAAAAGGGACGCCGCAGCCCTGCACAACTTCAACCTGTCGGTGCTGATCACGGACGACTTCCTGCGCGCTGTCGACGACGACCGCGAGTGGCCGCTGCTGTACCCGTCGGGCGGCGAACCCACCACCCGGAGGCCTGTTTCGGCGCCAAAACTGTGGCGGCATATCGTCGATTCGGCCCTCGAAACGGCGGAGCCAGGCCTGCTGTTCGTCGATACGATCAACCGCGAGAATAACCTCCGCTATTGCGAGTCGATCAGCGCCACGAATCCCTGCGGCGAGGTGCCGCTGCCGGCCTTTGGTGCATGCGACCTGGGCTCTATCAACCTTGTGGCGGCCGTGTCTGCACCGTTCACCGCTGCTGCAGCCATCGACCACGATCACCTCGAGCGCCTGTCCGCCGTCGCCGTACGGTTTCTCGACAACGTCATCGACGTGTCGCGCTTTCCACTCGAGAAGCAGGCTCTGCAGGCACGTAAGACCCGGCGTATCGGTCTCGGCATCACGGGGCTCGGCGACGCGCTGGCAATGCTTGGCCTGCGCTACGACAGTGCGGACGCCCGCCACGTGGCGGCCGATGTCATGCGCTGCATTCGCGATGCCGCGTATCGCGCTTCCATCGAGCTCGCCGCCGAGAAGGGCCCGTTTCCCGCTTTCGACGCCGCCCGGTACTGCGAGGCGCCGTTCATCGGACGTCTGCCGGGCGAGCTGCAGGCTGCGCTGCAGCGGCACGGTATCCGCAACAGCCACGTGCTCTCTATTGCGCCGGCGGGCACGATCAGCCTGCTCGCCGGAAACATATCCAGCGGTGTGGAGCCCATCTATGCGCTCGAAGCCGAGCGTTCGGTTCGCGGCGTGAAGCAGCGGTCGCAGGACGTCGTCGTGAACGACTTTGCCTATCGGCTGTGGCTCGAGCAGTGCGGAACCCGTACCGCGCCGCCGGAAAGCCTGGTGACCGCGGATGCCCTGAGCGGTGAGGCGCATCTTGCAATGCAGGCCAGTCTGCAGCCATTTGTCGACAACGCAATTTCCAAGACCATTACGCTGTCGCCGGATGCAACGGCGGACACGGTCGACGAAGTGTTCCGCAGGGCGCACGCCGCAGGCATCAAGGGTTGCACGGTGTTTCGCCCGGGATCGATGCGCGGGCAGGTGATCCGCACGCGCGATGAATCACACTGTTGCGGCGTCGAGCGTGAGTGTGACTGATGAACCGAGGCTAGGTAAATGTCCCGATACCGGAGCGCTTTCAGCGAACCCATTGTCACAGTATCCGGGACCGTGTTAGCCGGGAACGACGAAGGAGACAAGCATGGAACTACCGTTACAGCTGCAATTCCGAAACCTGGAACCCTCTCCGGCCATCGAAGCAGCTGTCCGCAAGCACGTGGACAAGCTGCAGTATTTCAATGGTGACATAATCAGCTGTCGCGTGGCCATCGAGTCACCGCACAAACACCAGTACAAGGGCAAGCTCTACCACGTCGTCGTCGACGTGCGTGTGCCGGGCAAGGAGATCGTGGTGAGCCGCGCTCCGGACGATCAACAGGCGCACGAGGACGTCTACGTCGCCATCCGCGACGCTTTCGACGCGGCGCGTCGACAGATTCAGGATTACGTCAGGATCCGGCGCGGCAAGGTGAAGGCGCACGAACCGCCGACGCCACAGACCGGAGGAGAGCCTGGTTAACCCTTGATACAGATGACAGGCTGCAGGCGTGCCACCTTGCGCGCCAGCCCGGCCAGAGCGGCGTTGTCGACGACGCGGTTGACGTCCTTGTAGGCAAGCGGCGCTTCCTCCGCGATGCCTCGCAGCGACGGACTCCGCACCACGATCCCGCGGCGGGCGAGTTCGTCGACGACCTGCCGTCCGCCGTATTCCTTGCGCGCCTTGCGCCGGCTCATCGCACGGCCGGCGCCGTGACACGCCGAGCTCAGTGCGCGTTGCTCGCTCTCGCTCGTGCCCGCGAGCACGTACGAACCCGTTCCCATCGATCCGCCGATTAACACCGGTTGCCCGGCATCTCTAAGCGACTCGTCGAGATCGGCGTTGCCCGGCCCAAATGCACGCGTCGCTCCCTTGCGATGCACATGAAGCTTGCGCGCAACCCCGTCCACGACGTGCGTTTCCACTTTGCAGATGTTGTGCGAGACGTCGTACAACATCGAGAGTTGCGCCTGCGGGAAAAACGCCAGGAAGACGCCGCGCGTGAGGTGAGTGATGATCTGGCGGTTCGCGAGCGCGCAGTTCATGCCCGCGCGCATCGCACCCATATAACGCTGGCCGAGTTCCGAGTGAATCGGCGCGCAGGCGAGTTCCCGGTCGGGCAGCGTGATGCCGAACTCCCCGGCGGCGAGCAGCATCTCCCGAAGATAGTCCGTGCCGATCTGGTGCCCCAGCCCGCGTGATCCGCAGTGAATGCTGATGACGAGGTCATCGATCGCGAGCCCGTAGACGGCAGCGATCGCCGGGTCGAAGATCTCCGCGACCCGCTGGACCTCGAGGTAGTGATTGCCGGAGCCCAGCGTCCCCATTTCGCGGCGCTGGCGCTTCTTCGCGCGTTCCGAAACCGCGCCCGGGTCGGCGCCGGCAATACAGCCGCGCTCCTCGGTGCGATCGAGATCATCGGCGGTGCCGTAGCCCTGTTCGACGGCCCAGCGCGCGCCACCCTCGAGCATGGCGTGCATGCTTGCATCGTCGAGGCTGATCGAGCCCTCGCTGCCTACACCGACCGGTATGTCCGCATACAGGCAATCGGCCAATGCGGGCCCGACCTTCTCGATGGCGGCGGATTGCATGCCCGTATGCAGCATGCGCACGCCACAGGAGATGTCGAAGCCGACGCCGCCCGCCGAAACGACGCCACCGGTATCCGCGTCGAATGCGGCGACGCCGCCGATGGGAAAACCATAGCCCCAGTGTGCGTCAGGCATCGCGTACACGGGGCCGGCGAGGCCCGGCAACATCGTGACGTTCCGCAGTTGCTCGTAGACTTTGTCGTCCATCTGCAGGATCTGCTCGCGGTCGCCGTACAGTATCCCCGGCACGTTCATCGGCGTTCTTGCGGGGATGCGCCAGCGGATCTCGCTATCCTGTTCGAGTCGATTCAGGTCCACGTCTCACACGTCCACGATGCATTGTCCATGCCACGTTCCCTTGCTGTCCTGGCTCACGGACAGCGCGGTGTACGTCGCGCCTTTCACCTCGACCACCGGTCTGTGACGGGCCCGGTCCACGGGCTCCCCCTTTGCGATCGCATCGAGCGCATGGTTTTCGATGGATACGCGCCAGTCGCCGAACAACATCCTGCGCGTGGCCATCTCATAGACCAGGGCATTCAGCCAGTCCGTGAGGAGGAGTGCGTCATCCGGAGCCTCGCATTGGATGGGCACCGACTCGATCGGGCGAACTGTACCCGGGTCGGTAATCAATGCCGTCAGCGCTTCGGCCATCGCTTCGAACAGACGCTCACGCGATGCTGCCGTGGCGCGAAGCCCGATGTCGGCATCGTGTTCGAAATGTTCCCAGTTGCGACTGTGCATGACAGCGCCTAGGCACCGCGGCCGGGTGATTCGATCTGCAGCTTCAGCGATATGAGCTCCAGCAGGTCCTTCAGCGCGATGATGCCGACCAGGCGATCGTCTTCGACGACCATGAATCGTGATCGCCCGGCAGGTTTCAGTATGTCTGTCAGTAACCGCATCGTGTCCGTGCCGGCGTCGACCGTATTCGATTCCGAGCGCTGTTCCATCACGTCCGCAACTCTCTTCGTCGACCAGTCCTCGCGCCGCAGGCCCTGCAGACTGTCGACGGTGATGCAGCCGAGCAATCTCGATCCGTCCACGACCGGGTACATCTTGTAGTGGTGCCTGTAGACGTAGTCTTCCACCCATTCCGCGATGCTGAGCGAAGGTGCCACGGTGACAGGTTCGCTGCGCATGAAGCGGCGAACCGGCTGTCCCTCCACCATGTCTTTCAGCACGAGTTGCTGGTACGAACTACTCGCGGCGCCGCGGACGAATATGCCGATCAGGAACCACCACATGCCACCAATCAGGTTGCCTCCCACGAAGGCGATGACGCCCAGTATCATCAGGGCGGTTCCGAACCCCCGGCCGATGCGACTCGAAATGAACGTTGCTTCCCGGAGGTTACGCCGCCAGTGCCACAGTGCCGCCCTGAGCACCCGGCCGCCATCGAGCGGGAATGCGGGTGCGAGATTGAAGACCGCGACCGTGAAGTTGATGACAGCCAGCGTCGACAGCACGCCGGCGACGGGCTGTGGCAATGCGGTCCCCTGCGCAACCGATGCGCCAGCCCAGAGGAGGGCGGCCAGCAGAAAACTCGAGATCGGGCCCGCGATAGCCATCAGGAACTCGGACTTCGGATTGGGCGGTTCGCTCTCCATCTCGGCGACTCCGCCAAAAATGAACAGCGTAATGCCGCGGATCGGCATGCCGTAGTATCGTGCGACCATCGAGTGGGAGAACTCGTGGAATACGATCGAAAAAAAGACACCGACCGCCACGGATACGCCCATCCAGGCATACGCGTAGCTCGAGAGTTCCGGGTAACGCGCCGGGAACCAACCAGCGCCCAGCGACCAGCTGATGAGCAATGCGAGCAGTAGCCAGCTCAGGTCCAGCTTTACTTCGAAGCCGAACAGCGTGAAAAGATGGAATCCCCGTAACGGAGCAGATCGCCTTACATCAGTATTCAATCGCTTAGCCCTCGTGCGCGGACGCCGGCGCATCGCGCATCGCCCATGCCGTGTGCAGGAAGTCGCGGACCTCATCGTCGGCGGTCTGCCTGAAGTCGCTGTAGAACTGCCCGACCGCGTAGAAGGATTCCGGCGACTCCAGACAGATGACGCGGTCGACGATAGCCGCCACCCCGGCCACCGCGGACTTCGACCCGACGGGCACCGCGACGACGATCGATGACGGCGATTTCGTTCTTACGGCCTCCGCTGCCGCACGCATCGTGGCGCCGGTCGCGAGTCCATCGTCCACGAGCACGACGTCCTTGCCGGCAAGGTCCGGGTACGGGCGATCCAGCCGATAGGCCTGTTCACGCCGTCGCAGCTCCTTCATTTCCAGTCCGGCAATCTGCTCGATCGAGTCGTCGTCCAGGCCGGGGACGGATTCGACAACGTCGTCATTGATAACGCGTACACCGCCCGAGGCGATCGCGCCGAAAGCGAGTTCCGGTTGTGACGGCACGCCGAGCTTGCGGACGACGATCGTGTCCAGCGGGGCGCGCAGCGCGACGGCGATTTCGTAGGCAAGGGGAACGCCGCCGCGAGGCAGGCCGAGGATTATCGGGTCGTCCAGGTCACACTGCTGCACTGCCGGTACCAGCGCCCGGCCGGCGGCACGCCTGTCTTCGAAGACCCTGTACATGTCGCAACACACGATGTGTGCAGTTAAACCAGTATCATCCCTGCGGCCGTGGCAGGCACTACGGGAATTCACCTACCGTAGAGCTTCCGCAACTCGGATTTTGCCTGTTCCAGGACCTTTTTCTGGTCGTCGTCCAGGTTGCTGCCCGCGCGATTGATATAGAACACCAGCATCGACATTGCAGAGCTGAAGGGCGTGGTCTTTCGCTCGGTGCTCGCTTCCGCCGATTTCTGCAGGGAGCGGGCAATCCTGGCCGGGTCCTTCCATGTGAAAATGCCGTCCTCGAGCTCGAGCGCATGGCTCTCGTGCGTGACCCTGCGGGACCAGCGTTTTCCTGCATTGCTGGCTGATTTTCGGGTCATCCGTCAAACTCGCGCGCCGTAACCCGGCGAAGCTGTTCAGGTTTCCAGCATAACGCATGGAAGGCGAAATTTTCTGCTACTCTCGCAGTCAAAACTACAATAACAAGCAAGCGGAGGAAGCCATGGATACCGCATGGATACAGGTCTTCGTATTGACCCTGAGCGAGTGCGTCGCGCCGGCCGGCAAGACGGTCTGCCAGGAGCAGACCCTGGAACTGCAATTTCTCACACAGGCGGACTGCGAGGTTGCACTGCAGCAGCTCGTGTCCCTCAAGCAGGAGTCGGAATCGGTAATCATAGACCCGGGCAAAGCCAGCTGTGCGCCAACGGCGCGTCAGCAAGAGGTTTATGTCAGTCTCGCTGCGATCGAGGAGGCTAACCGGGACAAGGGCAACTGGAGGGCCCCGGAGGTCGAGGACACCGGCCCCGGTGTTGCCGTGGCGTCGCACCAGGAGCGGCTCGCGCGCCTGCCCGAATGCGGTGAGGAAGGCGTCGAGGCGCCCTGCAAGGTCGGTGAGATTATCATCGAGGCCGGAGACGTCGAACCCGTCGACGTCTGGCGCCGCGAATGAGCGCTTGACTGGCAGGCTCAGCCGCGCCTGAAGTCCTTCATCTGTATTTTCGTCTCGTGACCCGCGAACGTGTTGCCCGACGTGTCTTCACCTTTCATGTAGGACCGCTGCCAGCCCTTTTTCGCCGCGTCGGACCCCGCGACCTTGAGCTCCTCGTTGAATTGCAGCCGCTCGTCGCGCCAGTCGACATACTGCCGGTATAGCTTCGGGTTTTCGTTGAGATTCCTGATCGTGGCGTCGAATTTGCGTGCGTAATGCCGGGGGTACGGCAAAATCGTGCAGAACGGTTCTCCTTCCTCGAAGGTGACCTTATGGCGCTTGCGCGTGAATTGCCAGTTCATCGTGAACGAGTACGGCGCCCAGTCGGTCTCGATGAAGCCTTCGAGCGGGGCGATGCCGTCCTTCGGCCTGTTGGCCGGCCCCTTGACGTAGAGGTTGTGCGATCTGGTCGTGCGAAACAGGTAGCCGGGCGTAAACGTCAGCACTCCGTGCCCGAAGTGGGAGCCGATGAGCGGTGATTGCTCGCCGTGAAAGCGAATCCTGATCGCATCGAGACCGTCCCTGCCGTTCCAGCTCGCGGTAAACGTGACAGGGTTGAGGAGTTCCCAGCCTACCTGGTTGGCGATCGCGAGCGGCAGGCACCGGTAGGCGAAACGCTCGGGCAGATCTTCTATCCAGTTGCGTGCTCTTTGCGCTGTGCGCAGCGCGACAGGCCGTTCGATGGCCTCGAAGGCGGTAATCTGGAGCTTGTCTTTCAAGTCACTTCTCCGTGGCTGGCTCGATCGCCGCGATTCTGCCGCTAGCGCCCGGGGCGGGCATGCCGTCTGCATTCGGCGACAGCAGGAGTGTGACGGCGATCGCGTTTTGCCGATTGCAAAACGATACCATCGGAAGATGGCTGAAGGAGCAACTGGTTTAATGGGTTACGCGACGGAAAGGACAAGAATACCGGCGATCGCACGCCTGGTAACGACCGTTATTGCGGCAGCGTTTGCCCTTGCGGGGTGCGACGTGGAGACTTTTGACGATGCGGTTTCACGCATTCCCGAAGGACCGTCGCCGCCGTCCTCCGGCTCGCCACCGCCGCCGCCGCCACCACCGCCGCCGCCGGCAGCCGGGTTCGGCCCGAACTTTTCCGAGATTCAGGCCAACGTATTCAGCCCGGACTGCGCAACGTCGGGTTGCCATGCCGGCGCCAACGCCGCTGCTGGCCTGAACCTGGAGGAAGCAAACAGTTACGCGATGCTCGTCGGCATCCAGAGTAGCCAGGACGCTGCGCTGCAGCGTGTCGAGGCGGGCGATCCTGATAACAGTTACCTCGTTCAGAAGCTCGAAGGCACGGCATCGTCAGGACAGCAGATGGCACCGGGTGCGCCCCTGCCGCAGGCCGAGATCGACGTGATTCGGCAATGGATAACGGACGGCGCCATGGACGATCGCGTCGTCGTGCTGGATCCGATCACGGTCACGTCGGTGGCTCCGATGCCGAACGCGGCGCTCGATGCACAGCCCGCGAACATCGTTGCCGGATTCAGCCGGGAACTCAACCAGGCGACCGTCGATGCCACAACGTTCCTGCTCACGGCGAGCGGCGGCGATGGCACATTTGCCGATGGCAACGAAGTACCGGTAACCGCAGCCTCGATCAGCGTGCCTGCTGCAAATCCGCAGAGCGCCGTGTTCGACCTGACGGGCGTAACGCTGGCCGATGATACCTACCAGGTTGAACTACTGGGCGGCGCAGTGAACGCCATACAGGATCTCGACGGTAACGCACTCGACGGCGAGTTCCTGGGTAACTTGCCATCCGGCAACGGCGTGGCCGGCGGCGACTTCGTCGTTCAGTTCACGCTCACGACGCCGGTCATGATCGGGGCCACGCTCGATGAGATCCAGGCCGGCATCTTTTCGCCGTCGTGCGCAACAGCCGGCTGCCACACGGGCGCCACCGCGTCAGCCGGACTGGATCTTAGCGACGCGGACACCAGTCATGCGGCTCTGGTAAACATGCCGAGCTCGCAAGGCACACTGCTGGTTGCCCCGACACTTCCCGATGACAGCTACCTGGTTCACAAGATCGAGGGTAGCCAGACAGCAGGCCAGCGGATGCCCTTTGGGGCAGCGCCGCTGAGCCAGCCCGAGATCGACGCTATCCGCCAATGGATAACGGACGGCGCGGATCGCTAGACGCAGACTCAGTCGTCGAGATGAATGTTGACGCGGCGGTTGCGGCGGCCCTTCTTCTCGACCTTGCCGATGCGCACCGTGCCGACTTCGGCCGTCGACATCAGGTGAGTGCCACCACAGGGTTGCAGGTCCACGCCCTCTATCTCGAGCAGGCGGACCTCGCCTTTACCGCGCGGCGGCTGCACTGACATCGTGCGTACCAGGTCCGGATTGGCATCGAGTTCCGCATCGCTTATCCAGCGGCAACTGATCGGGTGATTCTCTTCCACGAGCTTCTGCATTGCCGCGCCCACCGCCTCCTTGTCGACCGAGTCCTCCATGTCGAAGTCGAGGCGGCTTTTCTCCGCAGAGATATTGCCACCGGTGACACCGTAGCGGAGGACCGCGCCCAGCAGGTGCATCGCGGTGTGCATGCGCATGTGGCGATAGCGCCGGTCCCAGTCGAGCACGAGGTGCACGGTCTTCCCGACCGCTGGCAACGGGCTGCCGTCTTCGAGCACGTGCAGGATTTGTCCGGAATCACCATAGCGGGTGTCCACGACTCTGGCGCTCCCGCCGGTCCAGCTCATCGACCCTGTATCGCCGGGCTGTCCGCCGCCGAGCGGGTAAAAGACGGTGCGGTCCACGGCAACCGCTTCGCCCTCGACCGCAGCGATCACGGCGTCGCATTCCTTCAGATAGGCGTCTTTACGAAACAGTTCATCCGTCATGGCGTGACCTCGTTCTGCTAATGCCGAAAGACCCATTCAATGTGACATAAGGCCGGCAGCCCGGCAACGGCAGCCCGATTTTACAAAGTCACGACGCCGCGCACAGAACTGCCTTGACGAATACGGTAAAAGCGATTGAATACATCCGGGGACTGCTGGCGTCGCCCGGTAGCCCTGAAGCAGAGAGGAACCGGGTGCAAGGGATTTGCAGGACAATACTGGGTGCGGTGCGCCCTGCGACGGTAGCGTTATTGCTCCTGCTGCACGGCTGTGCGCTGTGGGAGCCGGAGCCGGAAACCGAGGTAATCGAGCCGGTGCCCGAAATCGTGGCAATACCGGAGCCCGCGGTGGAGGCGGCGGCACCTGCGCCCGAACCCGAGCCGCGCGTCATTGCGCCTCCGCCACCGCCGCCGCAGGTCGCGATCGTCCTGAGCAGCCGACAGCCGGCGTACGAAGACGTCGCCATTGAACTGAGCGCGAAGCTCGAGGAAGTGGCCATTTACGACCTGGAAGATCGCAGCCAGCCGCCGGCGACAGCATTCCGTCAGATCAATGATTCGAGGGCCGATGCAGTGGTCGCGATCGGCTTGCGGGCAGCGCGCTCATCCGTGGCGATGGCGCAGGTTCCGGTGATATTCAGCCAGGTTTTCAACTACAGCGACTACGGCCTGGTCACCGAAAACAGTCGCGGTGTGTCGGCTCTCCCGCCGCTCGATGCGCACCTGGCGGCGTGGAAGAAACTCGATCCCACGCTCGCACGTGTCGGCATGATCATAGGTGCGGGACACGAATCATTGCGAGCAGAGGCAGAAATTGCCGCCCAGGATCACGGTGTGGAGCTGCAAATTCGGGAGGCAGGTTCGGACCAGGAGACGCTGTATCACTTCAAGCGCATGATCCACGAGATTGATGGCTTCTGGCTGTTTCCCGACAACAGGATACTGAGTCCCCGCGTATTGACTGAAATATTGCAGCAGGCGAACCGCCGGCATGTTCCGGTTGCCGTATCCAACGAAACAATGTTGCAGCTCGGTGCGGCGATCAGCGTTTCGACCGTGGCAGCGGATATTGCGGCAACCATACTGCAGGTGCTGGAACGTATCCGGGCAGGCGAGATCGGCGAGATACCGCCATTAACACAGCTTTCCGAAGTTCGCGTCGTGACGAATGAAGCCCTGATGAAACCCGAGGTTGCGGCGGATGTTGCGGGCCAGGACTCGGACGGCGCAGCGCAATGAAGCAGGCAATAAGCGTCATTGCCGCGCCGGTCGCGAGATTCCTGCAACGTTTCCGTACGCCGAGCAGCAAGCGTGTTCTCGTCCACGAGATACTGTGGATACAGATTCTGAGCGCCGGCATCGTCGGCGTGTTTGCGATCGGCGCGCTGTACTGGGGCGGACAATGGGTGTTGCAGGACAACTACAGCCGCTGGGCGCTGCAATGGACGGAGGAACTCAACGAACTCGGTTCTCCCCTGTACCTCAGCGACGACAGCGAGGCGTTGCTGCGGGTGGAGAGCTTCGTGAAGAAGTACCCGGAAATCGGTCGCGTCGTGTATTTTCGCCCGAACGGCGCACCACTGTTTTCGATCGATGGTGATACGTCACTGGAACCCCCGTCGCGGCTAACTGAATCGACGCTCGAGGATGCCAGGGAACTGATCGGCAGCGATCAACCCTACTTGCTGCAAAGCAGCATTCTTAATCCCCGGGAGTTCGAGATCCTGGCTCCCGTCTGGACAGAGTCGCTCGCCGATGATGGCCTGTTTGCATTCGATCCCGCCGTTGCATTGACCGAGAGCAAGACCGAACTGATCGGTTTCGTGGGCATGCACCTCGATTTCATAATCTTCCACGACCGCCTGCTCGACAACATCAAGGTCGCAATCCTGATACTGCTCGTGCTGCTGAGCATGTTTGCGCTGTATGGCCGGCGAGCGTTGCGACGCGCGCTCGCGTCAATCTCGGATCTGCAGGACCCCATTCAGGAACTTGCCCGCGGCAACCTCAAGGTCAGGTTCGAACCCGCGGAACACCGCGAGATCTCGGACATCGTCGAAGCGCTGGAAACGACGGCTACGGCCCTGAGCGAACGCGACGCGATGCTCATGGAGCTAGCGAATCACGACAACCTCACCGGGCTCTTCAACCGGCGCCGCTTCATGGAAGAACTGAATGTCGAGCTGGCGAACATCGCGGTGCACGAACACAGCAGCGCGCTGTTCTTTATCGATCTCGACCAGTTCAAGTACGTTAACGACACCTGCGGCCATCATGCGGGAGACCGGTTGATCCGCAAGGTTGCCGACGAACTGACGCGCAGCGTAAGCCATGAGGACATCGTGGCGCGCTTCGGTGGCGACGAGTTTGTCGTCCTGTACTGCAATACTGACGAAGTGTCGGCGCGCGCACTTGCAGAGCGCATTCTCGCCAACATGCGGCGGCTTGCGCACGTCGAAAACGAGCGCGTATTCCACATTCACTGCAGTATTGGCGTCACGATGATCAACCGTGCAAAGGCAAGCCCCGACGAAATCATCGCTGAGGCCGACATTGCGTGCCGTGAGGCCAAGTCCGCAGGACGCAATCGCATGCAGTTCTTCGAGAAGTCCTCGCACGTCGTCGAGCGAGCGTCGTCGGATGTGGGTTGGATGAACCGGTTGCGCAACGCGATCGACGCCGACAGCTTCGAGCTGCGTTTTCAGCCCATCAACCGCATCGACACGGGCGCGACGACGCACCACGAAGTGCTGCTGCGGCTGCGCGGCGATGACGGCAAACTGATGAGCCCCGACTCATTCCTGCCGTCGGCCGTCCGTTTCGGTCTCATGTCGGAGATCGACTTGTGGACGATCAGGCACTCGGCCGAAGCGTTCGCGGAATACATCGAGGAAAGTCCGCAACTGCAACTTTCCATCAACTTATCGGCCAATGCATTTGAAAGCGACAACCTGGCGGACTTCGTAGCCTCTGTATTCGCGGAATACGGGGTACCCGCAAAGCGCATCATCTTTGAAATCACCGAGAGTCTTGCCGTCAGGCGGCCGCGCCACGTCGAGTTACAGATCGATGCGCTCCGCGAGATGGGATGCAAGCTGGCGCTGGATGATTTCGGCACCGGTTACAGCTCTTTCAGCTATCTGCAAAAGCTGCATTTCGATTTCATCAAGATCGACGGCTCATTCGTGCACGATATCCTGAACAATCCAGTCGATCAGAAGATGATCAAGCTGATTGCGGAAGTCGGCCGCGAGGCGAATATGCGGACGGTCGCCGAGTACGTGCAGGATGCGCAGTCGCTGGAACTCCTGGGTGAGCTCGGCGTCGATCTCGCGCAGGGGTTCTTCATTGGCCGGCCGACGCGACGCCCACTTTACAAGTCGACCCCGATATCGCTCAGCTCCCGGCGTAACCGTCGGACCTCACAGTACTGAAGCAGCCGGACTGGCCGATCCGACGAGCGGTGCCATTCGTCCGACGGATACCCTTAACAGTGTTCCGCCATCGCCCTACTATTATCGCGAGGGGATTGATGACGGGACAGCATTATGTCAATCGAAAAATTAGCAGCGCAGTTTGCAACTACCGGCCCTTGCCGGCAACACGCCTCCCGGCCCGGCACGCGACTTGCGGTGCATGAGCCGGAGAAGGACAGGTTGTCGCTCCAGATCGAAGACGATGCCGGTGGTGATCCCTACAATCGCACGGGCCAGCACTGCCTGGCCGACCTGAAGAACAGGCAGGGGCAATAACTCATCGCCGGCGGCGACACCCTGTTACACGTTTTCGCACTGGCTTCGGGCAAGTCGCGGCAGGAATCGGGCTGATTACCCGGGCGGGCGTTCGTCGTCATGCCCGTGACGATGCAGGCGGGCGTCGTGCGTGCGAAAGTGCTCGGAGAACCAGTACTGCAGATCAGCAGACAGTCTCGCCTCCGGGTACCCGCCATCGGAACGCACGTCGTCGAGGATCTCACGCAGGTCGTCCAGCAATATCTCGTGGTCTTCCTTGTGCTCTGCGTAGGCCATGTAGCGGGTTTCACGCATGAAGGTCTCTTCCCGAGCGAAATGCGTGGACACAAGCGTGTAAATCTCGGAGATGCCGTCGATGATATCGGCACGCCCGGCTCCGGCAGCCATCGTTTCGTGCAGCGCATTGATCAATGCGACCAGGGCACGGTGTTCGCTGTCGATCGCCTCGATACCGAGATTGAATTCGCTATTCCATTCGATCAGGCTCATCGCTCGTGCAGGCCCTGTATCACGTTTGCCACCGTGTCTGCGCAGATTAACAGGAGAACCGCCGCCGCACACTTGCGAAATTACTTTAACTTAATCCCTTAACGACCAAGACTGGAAAAAGCTTGTTGAAATCGAAAAAACGGTTTCAAAAGAAAGAGTTGCAGAGTCCGAGTGAGGGTTTAGAGTAAACAGTGAGGCGAAAGCCTCGAGCCAGCAAGTTCGCTTGTTGACGACCGCCCTGCTTGAAGAGGTCCGAGCCTCGTCCAGTGTCGGGGGCGGTGGACGCAAAAAGGCGGAACCTGACGGGAAAGCGGTGGGTGAGAGCTCACCGGCGAAACGAAAGGAATGCGACGGTGGAACTCGGAAACGAAGCCTGAGCGTTACGCCGGGTAGCCCGATATCAAGAACGTAGTCGGGTCTTAATTCGGAAAGCGGGCCGAAAGGCCGGCAGCCTGAATAAGGAGTCGGGTGCGCGACAAAGCAGATCTACCCATGCGTCCTCTTATCCGGGAAGCGGCCCATCGGGCCGCTTTCTTTTTGGGTGCCGGGGGGGCTGATGGACAACACCCGATCGAACTGCGAGACTCGGCAGCCGTCACCCTGACTAGGAGTATGCCGATGCTTCGCTTCTGGACCGTCATTCTCGTCGTGATCGTGCTGTCGAGCAGCGCCCTTGCCGAGTCTCCCACCCTCAAGCGTATCGCGGAAACCGGCACGCTCCGCATCGGCTACGTGCCGGATGCGCCGCCACTGTCTTTCCAGGACGAGGACGGTAGTATCGTCGGCTACTCCATAGACCTGTGCAGGCATATTGCGTCGGCGATCCGGTTCGATCTCGGCCTGGAGAAAATCGATATCGAGTTCACGCCGTTGGTCACGATCGAGGAACGCATCACGGCAATCGAAAAAGGTGAAGTCGACATCGAGTGCGGGACGTCGACGGTGACGCTTTCCCGTCGTGAACGTGTGGACTTCACGCTGATGACGTTTATTACGGGTAGCGCCGTGCTGTCTCGCAAGGACAAGCCTATTACCACGATCGACGAACTCGACAAAAAGCGCATCGCGGTTGTGACCGGGACGACCACCGAAGACGTGGTGCGGCGCGTGACGGAAGTGAACGATTTTCGCATCAAGCTGACGCCGATCAAGGCGCACAGTGAGGGCATGGAGTTGCTCAACAAGGGGAAGGTCGACGGATACGCCTCGGACAGGGCCATGTTGATCGGGCAGGTGTTCCGCAACGCAAACGTGGCCAACGAATACACCATGACCCGCAGCGCCCTCTCATTCGAACCCTATGCATTCATGATTACCCGCGGTGACACCGAGTTCAGGCTGGCTGCGGACCGCGCCCTGGCGTCGCTTTTTCGTACCGCACGGATTCGTCGCATCTACCAGAACTGGTTCGGGCGCTACGGTGAGCCGCTGTCACCGATCGTCGAGGCGATGTACCAGTTCCAGGCCGTCGGCGAGTAGGTCAAGCGCCAAACACCGGTTATTGCCCCCGATTTGAGTAAGAATCAGGGGGTTAGCGGGTCCGGCGGACCTGCGTCACATGCAAACGCCGCGAACTGTGGCACAAATAACGGCTGACCCGCTGAAAGGGGGACGGTCGTGAAAACTACGTTTGGGCAACTATTATCAGGGGCGCTGGCTGCGGTGCTGCCATTGCTGGCCGGCGCCGACCTCGTCGCTCCGGTCGACGACGTGAGTTCCTACGTCAAGATACGCGAGGCGCCTGACGCCGATGCCGAGATCGTCGGCCGCCTGCACAAGAGTACGCCGCGGCCATATGTCGATACGGTGCCGGGCTGGCACGAGATAGAGCTTGAAGATGGCTCGACCGGTTTCGTCAGCTCGGACTGGTCGGTGGTCCTGGCCGAATCGACCGGTGACGAGCCGGTAGCGCAGCCGGCCGAAGAGCCGATCGAATTGGTTGCCAAAACGGCGCCGGAGCCCGAGCCCGAGCCCGAGCCCGAGTCCGAGTCCGAGCCCGAGCCCGAGCCCGAGCCGGAGGCCGCGCCACAGCCGGAGCTACAAACCGGGCCCGAGCCGGTAGCCGGGAGAGCGGCTGCTGCCGCAGACGTGGAAGAAGCGCCGACACATGTCATTGAACCGGCGGGTTCCCCCGGCCCTCCGGGTCCTCCGGGTCCTCCAGGCCCGCCGGGCCCGCCCGGGCCGCCTGGGCCGGCCGGGGCAGGTGAGGGCGATCCCGTCGCGGAGATCCGGGGCGACGAGAATTTCGTCGTGAAGTTCAGGAAACCCAACGTTGGCGGTACCTCTCAGATCTGGGACGACGGCAATTTCGTGGGCATCGGCACCACGGAGCCCAAACAGCGGCTGGAGGTCAACGGCAGTATCCAGATTCATGAGCAAAACAGCAGCGTCGCCGGCCTGATGATTACCCAGTCGTCCGGTGAGACCGGCTATATCCTCCACAATCGTGCCAGCACGCTCACGATCGGTGCCGGTTCGATCGATCGAATCACGATCGACAGACTGGGAAACATCGGCTTCGGGGTCGAGCGGCCCGAGCACCCTGTCGAATTGGCCAGTGGCGCCTATGTCTCCGATGGTGGAGTGTGGACCAACAGCTCATCGCGCGAGCGCAAGGAGAATATAGAATCGCTGGACATGGAGGACGCGCTTGCCGCCCTTGCGCAGCTCGAGCCGGTGCAGTTCAACTACAAGTCCGATGATTCGGAGCGGTACGTCGGGTTCATCGCCGAAGATGTGCCGGCGCTGGTGGCCAACAATGACCGCGTGAGCCTTAGCCCGATGGACATCGTCGCGGTGCTGACCCGGGTGATCCAGGCGCAACAGGCCAGGATCGAGGCGCTCGAGCGCCGCGTGGCTGACTAGGGCGA
>Ga0209536_100000310_pt1 | contig 77178 bp, 79 predicted proteins | sample DeeMarSeWOR28_12_FD_187461 | JGI IMG/M metagenome (GOLD analysis project Ga0209536, IMG submission 187461) | Marine sediment microbial communities from White Oak River estuary, North Carolina - WOR-2-8_12 (SPAdes) (version 2) | ecosystem: Environmental > Aquatic > Marine > Intertidal zone >...
GGGCGCCTCTGTCGGGGCAGCACTCGGATACGCCTTGACTGTGCCGGTAGTGGGCATTCACCACCTGGAGGCCCACCTGCTCTCCCCTCTGCTTGCCAGGCCAGCGCCCGACTTCCCCTTCGTCGCCCTGCTGGTGTCCGGAGGCCATACGCAACTCATGGCGGTCGAAGGACCGGGTCGCTACCAACTGCTGGGAGAAACACGCGACGATGCCGCCGGAGAAGCCTTCGACAAGACTGCCAAGCTGCTGGGACTGCCCTATCCGGGCGGCCCGGCGCTGGCACACCTTGCCGGGAGCGGGGACCCCGGGCGCTTCAGGCTGCCGCGCCCGATGCTGGACCAGGACAATCTGGACTTCAGTTTCAGCGGGCTGAAGACCGCCGTAGCGACGCTCACCGAACAGCTCGGCGCAGACTCCGTAGAAGTGAGCATGCGAGACAAGGCCGATATCGCGGCCGGGTTTCAGGAAGCGATCGTCGACGTGCTGGTGGCCAGGTGCGCGCGGGCGATTTCGCAGACTGCAATGTCGCAACTGGTAGTGGCCGGCGGCGTTGGCGCCAACCGGCGGTTGCGTGAGCGCATCGATGCGGCCGGCAAGAAAACCGGATTTCGGGTGTTTTATCCGCCAGTAGAACTGTGCACCGACAATGGCGCCATGATCGCTTTCGCGGGCGCGATGCGAATCAGCCAGGGGGCGCGCGGCGCACTGCCTTTCAACGTGCGTCCGCGCTGGGAACTGGGCTCACTTTCGGCCATCGGGCGATGAGTCGCCACCTCCGCGCTTGAGCCTGATACGGCTTTCCGTGCCTGCACGGAGCTTGGCAATGTTGCCGCGGTGACGCCAGAGCAGCAGGGCAGCCATACACAACACCGCCAGCGTGAACCACGATTGGCCGAAGGTGACCCATGCCGCCACAGGCGCTGTCAGCGCCGCGGTAATTGCCGCCAGCGAGGAATACCGCGTTACAACGGCGACCAGAATCCACACGCCCAGAATGACGGCGCCCATCGCCGCATTCATGACGACCAGGATCCCCGCCGCGGTGGCAACGCCCTTGCCGCCGCGAAAGCCGAAAAAGACCGGGTACAAGTGCCCGAGAAAAGCGGCGAGCGCCACGCTCGCGAGCGTGAACTCCCCGATCTGATGCGGCGCATCGAGCATCGTCGTTCCAATGCGCTGGGCAAGCCATAGCGCTAATCCGCCTTTTACCGCGTCGCCCAACAAAGTCAGAAGCGCCGCAGTTTTGCTACCGGTACGCAACACGTTGGTGGCGCCCGGATTGCCCGATCCATACTGATGGGGGCTGGGCAAACCCATCGCCCGGCTGACGACCACCGCGAACGAGATCGAACCGATCAGATAACCGGCGAGGATGAAAACAAGGCTTGAAAACATCAGACTCCTTTAGCCGCGCGGGTGGTGCCTGGTGTGCAATTCCTTGAGGCGCTCTCGGGCTACGTGGGTGTAAATCTGTGTCGTCGAGATGTCCGTATGCCCGAGCAGCATCTGCACGATGCGCAAATCGGCTCCGTGGTTGAGCAGGTGCGTTGCAAAGGCATGGCGCAGGGTGTGCGGCGAAACCTTCTTGCGAATCCCCGAAGCCTCCGCGTAGCGCTTGATCAGATTCCAGAAAGCCTGCCGCGTCATGGAGTGGGCGCGCGCGGTTACAAACAGTGCGTCGCTGGTTCGCGCGCCAAGCAGCGCCGGTCTCGCATCGGCCAGATAGCGCCTGATCCAGTCAAGCGCCTCCTCTCCCACCGGCACCAGGCGCTCCTTGGACCCCTTGCCCAGCACGCGCAATACCCCGGCGTCGCGATTTAGCTGGCCAAGGTTCAAGGACACCAGTTCGGAAACGCGCAGACCGCTCGCATAGAGCGTTTCAAGCATCGCCCTGTCGCGTAAGCCAAGCGCGGTGTGCACGTCGGGCGCGAGGAGGAGTGACTGTACGTCATCCTCGGTCAACACCCCCGGCAGGCTTCTCGGCAGTTTGGGTGCCTCGATTTCGAGACTCGGATCAACGCTGATGCGCCCTTCGCGATGCAAGTAGCGATAGAAGCGCTTGAGACTCGAGAGCAAGCGCGCCGCGGAGCGCGGTTTGATGCTGTTCTTGAAACGCGCCGCGAGATACGCGAGCAGATCACTGCGCCCGGCTTCCAGCAGAGACTTCTGCCTCGACTCGGCGAGCCATTCGGCAAAAATCCTCAAATCCCGGTGATAGCTGTCGAGCGAGTTGCGCGACAGGCCGTCCTCCAGCCACAGCGCATCGCAAAACTCGTCCAGCAATCCGGCATTGTTACTCATGCCGGGAACGCTAACCGTTGGCGGCGCCACTTTCGTGCGCGAGCAACCAGCGTTTGATGTTGAGTTCGTGTTCGCCGGTGGCGTGCATGAACCCCCCAATACCGTTTCGTGCAACGATGCGGTGGCAGGGAATGATGAGCGGAATTCTGTTATCGCCGCAAGCACCGCCGACCGCCCGCGCTGCAGAATCAAGCCGTTTCGCAACGTCACCGTAAGTCAATGTCTGGCCGGCGGGAATCGAGCACATGACCTCCCAGACCCGTTTGCGAAATTCGCTGCCCTGGACCTTGAGCGGAAGATCGAACTCGAACCTTGCGTCCGCAAGATAGTGCTCGACCTGATTAACAACCTCGCGAGCCAGCGCGTTTGCGGCTTCCCGCGTCCTGACGTCCGTCGGCAAGTAGTCGATGCCGGTGACTGCTCCCCCGTCAGTGCTGATGCCGAGCACGGCGAACGGCGTCCGGTGCAGGGCATCGAAATGTGCCGTCGAATCATGCGGTGTCATCTTGTACGCAACCAATGCAACCCTCCCGCGATCGCCATGATGACAAATCCAGCCAGATCCGTCGACACGGCGGGATAGGTGAGCAACAAACCGCCTACGGCGAGCATTAGGCGCTCATGCAATTGGGTTTCCTGGCGCAACCAGTTCTGGGCGCCGGCGGCAAGGCCGAGAATTCCCATAGCTGCCGTGACTACAGTCAGCGCGATCGAGGCGGGTTCGCCCTTGAGCAGCAGCCCGGTACCGGCGGGGCTCAGCACCAGCATGAACGGTACGATGAATGCTGGAAGAGTGTATTTCCATGACTGCAATGTCGTGCGATACGGATTGCCGCCCGTGATTGCCGCGGCGGCGAACGGTGACAGCGCGGTCGGCGGCGAGACTTCCGACAGGACTGCGTAATAGAAAATGAACATGTGCGCCGCATAGTCAGGAACACCCACCTGGGTCAGCGCCGGCGCCGCGATAACGGCGCAAATGATGTAGGACGCGGTAACCGGCACCGCCAGTCCGACGACCCACACGACCAGCGCGGTAAATAACGCCGTGAGGAAAAGACTGCCCCCTGCATAACCAACCACGATAGAGGAAAATTTCAGCCCCAGCCCCGTCAAGGAAACAACGCCGACGATAATACCGGCAGCAGCACAGGTCACCGCGACGTTGACGACGCCGGTCGATCCCGAAGCCAGCGCCCGGGCCAGGCGCGGCGGATTGAGCCTCGAATCACGGCGGATAAAACTGACCGCGTAGGCGACGACAATTGCCCAGAACACAGCCATGATGGGTGAAAAACCATTGAGCAGCATCGCGACAATGGCCACCAGCGGCAAAAAGAAATAGCCATGCCGCGCGAGGTGATACCAGACGTTGCCGGCGGTCTCCTGCGCGACTGCGCCCTTGCCGAAACGCCGTCCGTCAATATCGACCATGAAGAACAGCGACAGGTAATAAAGGCAGGCGGGCAGAATTGCCATCCGCAACACTTCGAGATATGGAATCTTGAGAAACTCGGCAATCAGGAATGCCGCTGCTCCCATAATCGGTGGACACAGAATGGCGCCAAGCCCGCCCGCCGACAACAGCCCGCCCGCCTCGTTCTTCGGATAACCGGCCTTGGTGAGCATCGGATGCGCCACCGATCCGATGGTCACCGTAGTGGCAACGCCACTACCCGAGGCACCGCCGAGCAGGAAAGAGGACAAGACCACGCTGCGCGCAGCGGCGTTACGTGAACGCCCCATTGCCGCTATCGAGAAATCAATGAAGAAACGCCCGGCGCCGGAAGTCGCAAGGAATGCGCCGAAAATGGTGAACATGATGATCAACGTCGAAGCAACATCCACCGCCGAACCGTAGATGCCCTCAAGGGTAATGACCATGTGGCCGACGATGCGCCCGAGATCGTAACCGCGATGCGCCCATGGCGCGGGAAGATAGGCGCCCAGCATGGCGTAGGCGAGAAAGGCGCCGACCACGACGGGCATGATCCAGCCCGATGCCCGCCGGACTGCTTCGAGCACAAGGGCGATGGCGACCACCCCGACAACAAGATCGGCAGAGTTCGGTGAAGTCGCGCGATCGTATAGAGCGTCGCCCCCGGAGATGAGATAAACGGCGACACTGACGCTCGCTGCCATCAGCAGCCAGTCCCACCAGGCGATGCGGCCGCGAAACCGCGCGGCAAACGGAAAGGTCAGGAAACACAGTGACAGAATCAGGGAGACGTGAGCAACGCGCAATACAGGAGCGGAAACCACTTCGTAGGCGGCGTAAAGGTGGAACAGCGACGTGGCAATTGCGAGCACCATGACGGCCTGCCGGGCCCAACCCTGCAGTGAATCGGCGCTGCCCTCCTCCTCCTCGACAAGTCGTTGCGCGCTTGTCTGTACTTCGCTCATTGTTCCGTCAGCTTCGAATCAGCTCGCATGTTCCGCAGTCACGCCGCGCTCGCGATAGAACTCTATTGCAGCGGGATGGTAAGGAATCGGTGAAATCCTGAGCGCCTGATTCTCGATTCGAATCTGGCTTGCGTCCTTGTGCACGCTCTCTAGCGCATCAAGATTGTCGTACATGATCGCAAGGACTTCGCGCACCAGTTCATCGGGCATGCTGGCGCTGGCAAACATCACGTTCCATACATCCACGTTCTTCGCATCGGCAACCATCCCGGGATAGGTTTCTTTCGGAATGATGCCGGGCGCATACAGGGGGCCGAATTTCGCGTTCATCTTCGGCACTGCATCGGCGTGGTCGAGCAACTGTATGGTCAATCCCGGCGTGGCCGCCAGATCGGTTGCCGCCGCGGTGGGAATGCCTGCGGCAAAAAAGAACGCCTGGATTTTCCCGTCCTTGAGCGCATTCACCGACTCAACCGCCGACAGGCGTTCGCGCTCTACCGACTGGTCGATGCCATAGGCTTCGAGGATGCGCGTTGCCATCACTTCGGTGGCACTGCCGGGCGAGCCGACCGATACGCGCTTGCCCGACAGGTCTTTCAATTCCCGTATCCCTGTTTGTTGCACCGTCACGGCATGCATGCGATTCGGGTACAGCACGGCGAGCGCGCGGATCGGCAGCGGATTGCCGTCGAAACGATCACGCCCATTCAGAGCGTCAAAAGCGGCGTCGACCATTGCGAATCCCATGTCGGCCTGGTCGTTGCCAACCAGCTTGAGGTTATCCACGGATCCGCCAGTCACCTCCGAGGTCACCTGGAAGCCAGGCATTTTCTTGGAAAGGACATTTGCCAACGCACCGCCCAGCGGGTAGTACACGCCGCCGGTGCCGCCGGTAGTAATCGACAGCATCTGCTGCTTCTCTCCGCAACCGGCCGCAAATAAAAACACCATTCCGCAAGCCGCAACAAGATTACGCAGGCTCATACCAGTGACCTCACCGTCTTTCGTCAAAGGAGACATCCAGAGATTGCGCGCAGTCAGACCGAAGCCATCACACCCTGGTCGGCATCAGGCGCGCCCCCGCATTGTAGCAAGCGAATATTCCGCGCCACGCATGCACTGACAATACGTGTGCGCCAAAGCCGCACATGATCCGGGACAGACCGCAGACAAAAAAATGGCGACCTTCCGGTCGCCATTCTTCGAGCAGCGCAGCGCACCCGAGGGCGCGCCTTGCCCGGCCGCTGCTTATTCGGCTGCCGTGTTCTCTTGCCCGGCTTCAGCATCGGCGGGCGCTTCGGTTGCGCCGTTGTCGGCTTGCGATCGCTTGCCGGACATGCTGAGCTTTTCGCGGATACGGGCCGACTTGCCGGAACGATCGCGAAGATAATAGAGCTTGGCGCGGCGTACGGCACCACGGCGCTTGACTTCGATTCCGGCGATCAACGGTGAGTGAGTCTGGAAAGTGCGCTCGACGCCTTCACCGGAGGATATCTTGCGTACGACAAACGAGGAATTGAGTCCGCGGTTGCGCTTTCCAATCACCACACCTTCAAACGCCTGAACACGCGTGCGCTCGCCCTCAACAACGTTCACGCTCACAACGACGGTATCGCCCGGGAAAAAGTCCGGCACAGTCTTGCCCAACCGTTCGATTTCTTCCTGTTCCAGTTTCGCGATCAAGTTCATCTCTTACACTCCTGTTCCTGTCTTTTCCGCCTCGCCGTATTCGGCCTGGTATTCCTCCAGCAACATCGCCTGCTCGGCGTTGAGCCGTATTCCTGCGAGCAGGTCGGGCCTGCGCCGCCATGTCCTTCCAAGTGCCTGTTTCAACCGCCAACGCCGTATTTCGGCGTGGTTCCCGGACAACAGCACCGGTGGCACAGATAACCCGTCAACCACCTCGGGCCGCGTGTAATGGGGACAATCCAGTATCCCGTCCACAAACGACTCTTGTGCCGCCGATTCATCATCGTTCAGCACGCCCGGGATGCGACGAACGATGCTGTCGATCATCACCATCGCCGGCAACTCGCCCCCGGAGACCACAAAGTCTCCAATCGAAACCTCTTCATCGATTTCCAGCTCGATGAGCCTTTCGTCGACGCCTTCGTAACGCCCCGCCAACAACACCAGGCCGTCGGCTTCCGACAGTTCGTCCACCAACGCCTGATCGAGCCGCCTTCCCTGCGGGGACAGGTACACGGCACGACTATGGCGCACGCCGCAGCTCATCTGGCGCGCTTTTGCCGCCCGAAGCGCTTTCACAAGCGGCTCGACCAGCATGACCATACCCGGCCCGCCGCCATACGGCCTGTCGTCCACGCTGCGGTAGGCATTCACCGCAAACTCGCGCGGATTCCAAAGCACGAGTTCAAAATGCCCGCGTTCCCGCGCTCGCTGCGTGATGCCATGCTCCGTCAGCGCGTCGAACATGCCTGGGAACAGCGTCACCACATCGAAGCGCTTCATCATTCAGGCACCTCTGACAACCGTGGCCTGGATAACCATTCCCGGCAATCGGGCAACTAGTAATCCAGTTCCCAATCCACCAGGAGCTTTCCCGCCTCAAGGTCGACCTGCTTCACCACTGCATCCACAAAAGGCAGCAGGCGTTCCCTGTTGCCCCTCACCACCAGCACCGGATTCGCTCCGGATTCGAACAGTCGCTCAACATGACCGAGCGACTGCCCATGCGTATTCTCTACTCCCAGCCCTATCAGATCCGCCCAGTAATATTCGCCTGGATCAGCATCCGGTAACTGGTGTCGCGGAATCGCGACATCCCTGCCCTTAAGCGTCGCTGCCCGATTCCGGTCATCCATTCCCGCGAAACGCACCAGCAGGACTTGCCCGTGGACTGCCTTCTCGTCGACCTTCATGGCATCCCATCCGCCCGCTGAAGCGAGCCACCATTCGGGATAACGAAAGAGGCTGTCTACTGATTCGGTATAGGGCTGCACCTTGACCCAACCCTTGACACCGAATGGAGCGCTGACGCGCCCCATCACGATCATTTCGTCAGGAGGCCTTACTGCCAAATTGCTTTACGAGACGGGCAGCCGTATCCGACAACTGCGCCCCCTTACCCTGCCAGTAAGCAAGCCGCTCCATGTCGACGCGCAATCCTTCGCGCCCTTCAGGCGCCTTCGGATCGTAAAACCCGACCCGCTCGATGAAGCGCCCGTCGCGCGCATTGCGCGAGTCGGCAACCACCATATTGTAAAAAGGCCGCTTTTTGGCACCGCCGCGTGCCAGTCTGATCACTACCATTGAATTCACCCCGATTGGGGGATTGCCGACATCGGCACCCCCGAAAAAGCCAAGCGCGCGATTTTACGCCTCTTTTTCGGCCTCGCGCAAGGCCGCCGACGTCCCCTTGAGCGCTACCGCGCCCCGCTTTCGGCAGTTTGCCCCTCGCCATGGAAAACCGAATCGAGAAAGTCGACTATCGCCCGGGTCAACTCGTCTTCCTTGCCTTCAAAAAAATGCGGGGCGTCCTTGAGGACCACCTGCCTGGAACCAGGCACCTTCATGATCTGCTGCTTGCGTTCGTAACCGCCAACCTGGGTGATCACCCAGTCCTCGCTTCCGTAAACATCCATGACCGGGATCTTGATCCGGAACATCTCCTGCAAGCCATTGATAATACTTATAAAAACCCATGCCTTGACGAGCGTTTCGTCGACTGTAATAAGGTATTGGTTGGCCATCGTCGCACCGAGGCTGTGCGAGACAATGGCGATATCGTCAAAACCCTTCTCATGCAGGAACCTGGCTGAAAGATCGTAGCGCTCCGAGGCATCCTCGTAGGTCGGTATGTAGTCGCCGACCTTCGCGCCCGGGCCCAGGACCGGCAGCTGAATCGCGAGCGTGCTGTAACCCTGGTCGGCCAGTTTCATACGCAACGTGCCGTAGAGCTCGAAATCCGGATTCCAGCCGCGACCGTGCCCGATGATGATCGCGCCGCGCGGATTGTCCGCCTCTGTGTAGATCGCCAGAAACTTGTGCCCGTTGGGCTGTTCAATCCACAGCGGATCGCCAACAAGGATGGATGGCAACACCTGTTCGGCCCAGCGATTCTCGCGTTCGTAGTCCAGATCGATGGCAAGCGCCGGAGGCGCGAAACCGGTCAGCAGAGATACCAGCGCCGATACGAGCAATCCCGGCATCAATAAGCGAGTGATCATTGCAAGCTGTCTCCAATTGCTTCTTGTGGCCGGCAACAACGGGCCAACGTCATTGTGACGCGAGGATAGGACCGTCCTGATGATTCAACGTTCCGGACGGTTTGGGGATGAAGCGGCCATCGGGGTCAAAGGCACCACCGGCATGCCGGCTCCAACGAGCAGCCTAACGCAACCCCGGAAGCATTCCACGAGCGCCTCGCATCATTTTCTGCAAGCCGCCTTTCCCCATCATCTTCATCATCTTTTGCATCTGGGCAAACTGCGAGAGCAGCCGGTTGACTTCCTGCACGCTGACGCCGGCTCCGCTGGCGATGCGCCGTTTGCGCGATGCCTTGATAATTTCCGGTTTGGTGCGCTCACGCCGCGTCATCGAGTCGATGATGCCGATGGTGCGGCTGACCACACGCTCGTCCATCGATGCGCCCTGTGCTGCCTGGGCGAACTGGGCCGGCAGCTTGTCGATGACGGCGCCCATGCCTCCCATGTTCTTCATTTGCAGCATCTGCCCACGAAAATCCTCCAGGTCGAAGCCCTTTCCCGACTTGACCTTGCGAGCAAGCTTCTCCGCTTCGGCGATATCGACGTTGCGCCGGGCGTCATCGACCAGCGAAAGTACGTCGCCCATGCCGAGAATGCGCTCGGCTATGCGTTCGGGATAGAAAGGCTCCAGTCCCGACAGCTTCTCGCCGGTGCCGACAAACTTGATCGGCTTGCCGGTGACGTGACGAACCGACAACGCCGCGCCGCCACGCGCGTCGCCGTCCATTTTTGTCAGGACCACCCCGGTCAACGGCAAGGCCTCGCCAAAGGCCTTTGCGACATTGACCGCATCCTGGCCCTGCATCGCGTCAACCACAAAGAGGGTTTCACTCGGGGCGAGCGCCCGGTGCAGCTCCCGTATTTCTTCCATCATTTCCTGGTCGACCGCCAGCCGGCCCGCCGTGTCGACGATCAGCACGTCATGGAAATGACGCCTGGCATGATCGAGGGCCGATACCGCAATCGCTTGCGGCCCGGCCGCGGGATCAGCCGAAAAGTACTCGACCCCGATTTGTTCGGCGAGCGTCTTGAGCTGCTCCATGGCCGCGGGCCGGTAGACGTCGCAACTGGCCAGCAACACCTTCTTTTTCTGCTCGGTGAGCAAGCGCGCCAGCTTGCCGCTGGTCGTGGTCTTTCCCGATCCCTGGAGGCCCGCCATCAAGACGACTGCCGGGGGCCGCACAGCCAGATCGAGCGCATCATTGTGCGCGCCCATCAACGCCGTCAGCTCCTCGCGGACAACGCCCACGAAGGCCTGCCCCGGCGTCAAGCTGCCGAGAACCGACTCGCCAATCGCTTTTTCCCTGACGCGATCGATGAACTCCTTGACGACCGGCAACGCGACGTCTGCCTCCAGCAGCGCGACGCGCACCTCGCGCAGCGTATCCTTGACGTTGGCATCGGTCAGGCGCGCCTGGCCCCTGAGCGATTTGACAATGCCGGCAAACCGGCCTGTAAGTGTTTCCAGCATTTTGCAGCGACGGGTGTTGAGGGGAACGGGATGATGTAGACTGCGCCTGACCTTCAGACGCACATGAGCCTGATTCTACTTCATCTGATCGCGAGCTTCGCTTACGTGGCACTTGCCGCCTTCGTCTGGAAGGACTTGCGGCACGGCGTGCAGGCGTCCGCCAAAGCGCCATTGCGCGCCACTCATCTGCTGGTCGCGGTCCCGCTGTTCATCCATTTCGGGTTGCTTTCGGCAACCATGTTCCGCGCTGGCGGGCTTTATCTCGGCGCAGGCAACACCGTGTCCCTTGTCATCGCGATGGCAGTCTTTATCTACTGGATCGCGGGATTTTTTTACCGGCTGGAAGCGCTCAACGCGCTGGTGTTGCCGGGCGCCGCCGTTTTGTCCCTGCTGCCCCTGTTGGTCCCGGCAACCCACCCGCTCGCGAACACGCAACTGCCGGTGTTCAAAGCACACCTTCTGATCGCAATACTCGCCTACAGCCTGTTTACGATCGCTTCGTTGCACGTGCTGGTGATGGCATTCGCCGAAAGGCATTTGCACTCCCACGATGTCCCGCCGTTGCTACAGACCCTGCCGCCGTTGCTGACGATGGAATCGGTGCTGTTCAAGATCCTCGGCAGCGGATTCGTCTTCCTGACGCTTACGCTGGCCACAGGCGTGCTTTTTTCGGAAGAGTTGTTCGGTAAACCCCTGACTTTCACCCACAAGACCGTTTTTGGCTTCATGTCATGGTTTATTTTCGGCGGACTGCTGCTGGGCCGCACCTTGTACGGCTGGCGCGGCCGCGTTGCGTTGCGCTGGACCCTGGCAGGCTTCATGGCGCTGGTGCTCGCCTATGTCGGTAGCCGGTTCGTGGCAGAAGTCATCCTGCAACGTTGATGGGCGCCGTATACGCCCTGAGCATGCCCCTGCAGACTGAAATCGGGCCGCCCGGCAGGCCTGGCATTTTGTTTCGCGAGGTCCTGATGCCATGACCGATATCCCTTTGCGCACGCTTCTGATCATATTCGTGGTGCTGGTCGTTTTCTCGGCGTTTTTCTCGAGCTCCGAGACCAGCATGATGGCGCTGAACCGCTACCGGTTGCGCCACCTTGCCAAAACGGGAAATCGCGGCGCCAGGCGAACGGTCTACTTGCTGGAACGTACCGACCGCCTGCTCGGCTCGATATTGCTGGGCAACAACCTGGTCAACACTGCCGCCGCCGCGCTGGGCACCGCCATAGTCTTCCGCCTGCTCGGGGAAAGCGAACTCTCCCTGACCATCGCGACGCTGACGGTCACCGCCATCTTCCTGGTTTTCAGCGAGATTACGCCCAAGATCATCGGCGCCAGCTTCCCCGAAAAGATCGCGTTTCCGGCAAGTATGGTGCTCAAACCGCTGATGACGCTCACGCATCCCATCGTCGTCGTGGCAAACCTCTTCGTCAATGGATTGCTGTTCGTATTCAAGCTCAAGCCCGCCGGTGCGCAAGCGCAGACGCTGAGTTCGGAAGAATTGCGCACCCTGGTGCTGGAGGGCGGACATTTCCTGCCGCAAAAGCACCAGACCATGCTGCTCAACCTGTTCGATCTGGAGTCAATTACGGTTGAAGACGTAATGACGCCGAGGAGCAAGATCGAGGGCCTCGATCTCGATGCCACCACCGAGGAGATCCGCCGCGAGATTTCCTCGGCCAACCACACACGCTTGCCGGTCTATCGCGGCCGGCTCGACGAACTGATAGGCGTCGTTCACATACGAAAAGTGCTGAACCGTTCGGATCGCAACGAAATCGACGCGCAGATCATCTCGGAAGTCATGAAAGAGCCGTATTTCGTGCCGATCGACACTGGTCTGCTCGACCAGCTGCAGAATTTCCAGGACCAGCAGGACCGGATGGCGCTCGTCGTTGACGAATACGGCGAGCTGATGGGGTTGCTCACGATCGAGGACATCCTTGAGGAAATCATCGGCGAGTTCACTACCCAGTCGCCTTTCCAGTCCGCGGACTGGAAGCGCCTGGAAGACGGCAGTGTCGTCGTTGACGGTGCGGCGTCATTGCGCGACCTCAACCGGCAACTCGGCTACGAGTTCCCTGTCGACGGCCCGAAGACCCTGAACGGGCTGATCCTCGAGCATCTGCAGGAAATCCCGGAACCGGGCACGTCACTCAAACTGGCCGGGTTCCCGGTCGAGATTCTGCAAACCCAGCACCGTTCCATCAAATCAGTGCGACTGCCGCCTTTCGAAAAAATTAAAGAAAGCAATTAGTTAACAAGAATATCTCATTCTTTACAGAAAATTAGGGAAAAGGCATCATGCGCAATGCAAGGTTTTGTGAAGTCGCATGAAGCTTGCTTAATGACTAGAGCAACGATCGGCTCGCCCCTATAAATCGGTAAACAAGGCGAGCAAAGGGCAAGGGAAACGCGTTTGACGCCCGGGGGCCGCCTCTTTATTGCCGGCGGCGCCTGACAGGGCGAACCAGGCGGGCCCGCCCCGCAGACTTCCGGCTGTTGGCACGGAACGAAACAGTCCGGCAGCACTAAAAGCATTCAGAGGAAACACGCAATGGCAACTGCAACCGCGACAGCGCGACGGGGACAACAGGTCAAGGAGTACAACTACGTCTGGGAGGGCCGCGACAAGAGCGGCAAACTCGTAAAGGGTGACATGCGTGCCGGTGGCACGCACGTGGTGCTGGCCGCATTGCGGCGCCAGGGCATTTCCCAACCCAAAGTCAAGCGCCAGCGCGGAGGCGTGGGCGGCAAGGTTACGGACAAGGACATTACGTTTTTCACCAGGCAGCTGGCGACCATGATGAAATCCGGGGTGCCGCTGCTGCAGGCTTTCGACATCGTCGGCAAGGGACATGCCAACCCCGCCGTCGCCAAGTTGCTGATGGACATCAAGACCGATGTCGAAACCGGGACCAGCCTGAGTGCCTCTTTCCGCAAGTACCCGATCTACTTCGACGCACTGTATTGCAACCTGGTAGGGGCGGGAGAATCCGCCGGTATTCTTGACAGCCTGCTGGACCGGCTTGCCACCTATAAGGAAAAGATTCTCGCGATCAAAAGCAAGATCAAGTCGGCGTTGTTCTATCCGCTGTCGATCGTCGTCGTGGCCTTCATCATTACCGCCATCATCATGCTGTTCGTCATTCCGGCGTTCAAGGAATTGTTTACCAACTTCGGCGCTGACCTGCCGGCACCGACGCTGTTGGTGATGGCCATATCGGATTTCTTCGTCTCCTACTGGTGGGCCATTTTTGGCGGCCTCGGTTTCGGTCTCTGGTTCTTCTTCTATACCTGGAAGCGCTCGGTGAAGATGCAGCAGGTGCTGGATCGGCTGTTTTTGAAGATTCCGGTCTTCGGTGAACTTATTCGCAAGGCCACGATAGCGCGCTGGACAAGAACCCTGTCGACCATGTTCGCGGCGGGCGTTCCGCTGGTAGAGGCACTCGACTCGGTCGCCGGCGCTGCCGGCAACTACGTCTATTACGTCGCGACCAAGCAGATTCAGAGCGAGGTCAGGGGCGGTACCAGCCTCACGGTCGCGATGCAAGGCAGTGAGGTCTTTCCGAACATGGTGATCCAGATGGTATCGATCGGCGAAGAATCCGGCTCGCTCGACGCCATGCTGGGCAAGGTGGCCGATTTCTTCGAACGGGAAGTCGACGATTCGGTCGACGCGTTGTCCAGTCTGATGGAGCCAATGATCATGGTTGTCCTTGGCGTTCTCATCGGCGGCATGGTGATCGCAATGTATTTGCCAATCTTCAAGATGGGTCAGGCGGTCTGAGCCCAGACACTCAACCAAGACGCCCGGGGAATCTCGGGCGTTTTTTTTGAACCCGGCATGAAGCCTCGCCGCTTTGGCCAACAACAGGTAAAACCACGCCTACCATGACCGACGTGCTCAACCTATTGCATGACAGCCCTTTCGCCTTCACGGCAACCGCCACCGTCGTCGGGTTGATGGTCGGCAGCTTCCTCAACGTCGTCATTCATCGCCTTCCTAGAATGATGCAGCGCGACTGGAACGAACAGGCCGCGATGATGCTCGAGGACGCCGAGCTTGCCGACTGCGCTGCAAGGTTGCGCGAGAAGAACGAAACACCAACTCGTTACAACCTCGTCATCCCCCGCTCGGGCTGCCCGAAATGCGGCCATCAGATCCGCGCACATGAAAACATCCCGGTACTCAGCTACCTGGCGCTGCGCGGCAAGTGCTCACAGTGCAACAATCCGATCAGCCCGCGCTACCCGGTGGTGGAAGCAGCCAGCGGTTTCGTGACCGGCTATATCGCCTGGCATTTCGGCTTCGGCCTGGCCTCTGCCGCTGCGATGCTGTTCGCATGGTCGCTGATTGCATTGACCATGATCGACGTCGACACGCAGTTGCTGCCGGACAGCATTACCCTGCCTTTGCTCTGGGTCGGCTTGTTGACGAACATTCCGGGAACATTCACGACGCTGAACTCGGCGATTGTTGGCGCCGTGGCTGGCTATCTGTCTTTATGGTCCGTTTACTGGCTGTTCAAGCTGGTGACGGGCAAGGAGGGGATGGGCTTCGGCGATTTCAAACTGCTCGCAGCGATTGGCGCATGGCTGGGCTGGAAGCTGCTGCCCATGGTGATACTGCTCTCGTCTCTCGTCGGCGCCGTTGTCGGCATCCTGTTGATCGTGTCGCGCCGCCAGGGCCGCAACGTGCCCATTCCCTTTGGCCCCTACCTCGCGGCTGCCGGGCTGATTGCGATGCTGTGGGGCAACGATATCAACGCCGTTTACCTCGACCTGCTCCGCTAGAATCTGCTTCAATAACGAATGCCTTTCACGGTTGGACTGACGGGTGGAATAGGTTCGGGAAAATCCACGGTCTCCGACCTGTTCGCCGCACTTGGCGCCGAAATCATCGATACGGATGAAATCGCACGAGCACTCACGGCCAGCGGGCAACCTGCGGTCTCGAAGATCGCACAGGAATTCGGGCCTGAGGTCGTTGGGGGCGACGGGGCTCTAGACCGCGGGCGGATGCGCGAACTGGCTTTCTCGGATACGAACGTCAGGGAGAGATTGCAGAATATCCTGCATCCGCTGATTCGCGCAGAAGTGCAGCGCAGGCTCGCCGCGACCGATGCGCCCTATGCGATCGTCGTCGTGCCGCTGCTGGTGGAATCCCGAGGTTACAAGTTCGCCAACCGGATCCTCGTCGTAGATTGTTCCGAGGAGCAGCAAGTCGAGCGCGTTACGCGGCGCAACGGATTGGCGAGAAGCCAGGTCGAGGCGATCATGGCCACTCAGGTGAGCCGCAACGAGCGACTGGCCGCGGCGGACGATGTAATCCGTAATGAGGGGGACGTTGCGGAACTGCACGCCAAAGTGAAAGAACTTCACCAGAAGTACCTTGCGCTCGCGCTATGAGCGTTGTTCGCCGAGGGTTCGGCGATAACCTTTTCTTTTTGCATCGAATCAGCAATACTAGGAAAGGTCCCGGACAAAAAACCCCACCAGAAAATTTATCGACGTGATCGTCTACGAGTTTCCCCTCAACGAGCGAGTGCGCACGCTGCTCAGAATCGAGAGCCTTTATCACCGCGCCGAGTATTTCAAATCCAGGGATGACGCGCAGGAGCACCATGTTGCGATCCTGGCGTTATTCGAGATTCTCGATGTGGCAGGGCGGGCGGATCTGAAGTCTGAAATCATGCAGGAACTCGAACGCAAGAAGCATCAACTCGAAGCGCTCAAGGGCAACCCGTCCGTTGAACAGGCCAAGCTGGCTTCGATTCTTGACGAAACCGAAAAGGCAATTGCCGGCCTGTTTACCACTTCGGGCAAAACGGGTCAGGAGCTCAGGGAAAACGAGTGGCTGATGGCGATCCGACAGCGCACGGCGATTCCCGGCGGCGTTTGCGAGTTCGACTTGCCCTCATATCACCACTGGATGCATGCACCTGCAGAAAAACGCAGGCATGATCTCGAAGAATGGCTCGCACCGTTCGAACCGATGCGCATCGGCGCGAATCTGATTCTCCGGCTACTCAGGGAAAGCGGCAAGACATCCCGACAAACCGCTGAACAGGGCAAGTTTCAGCAAATGCTGGCTGGAAGGCTCGCGCAAATGCTGAGATTGAAACTGGACGACAGCTATGCGTGCGTTCCGGAAGTCAGCGCCAACAAGTACGCGATCAACATTCGCTTTGCCACCATTGTCGACTCTCACCGCAAGACCAGCGAAGAGGATGTCGAATTCGACCTGACCTTTTGCAACCTGTGAAAGACGCATCGTCAGACAAGAACCGGGGGCCGCTCGTTCACTGCCCGCAATGTGACGCTCCGCTGCGGTGGGACACGAGTAACCCGTACCGCCCGTTCTGCTCGGAGCGCTGCAAAATGATCGACTTGGGGCAATGGGCGTCGGAATCGTATCGAATTCCCGCAGACGTCAACCAGTCTTCGTCTTCGGATGACACCGACGCCTGAACAGCGTCGCGCTCAATCCTCCGACAAGGCCTGATCCCTGGATTTCAGTCCAGCCAGGCGCCGCGCTGCATGGCAATACCGTGCGCCGAGTTCCGCCACGCTTCTTCAAGATCGCCTCTCAGCATTCCGCCGAGCGCGTACACCGGAACCGATGCGCCCGAGGCAAGCTCGCGGAAACGCGGCCATCCCAGCGGCCTCGCCCGCGGATGGCTCGCGGTGCGCTTGACCGGCCCGAGCACAATGAAATCCACGCCGATCGCTTCGGCCTGTTCGATCTCCCGCCGGTCGTGGCAAGAAGCGCCACACCAGCGCACGCCGGGCGGACGCACGGAAGCGTCGATCAATTGCGCCGCGGGAAGATGAACTCCATCGGCGCCAACTTTGGCAGCGAGATCCACATCGCCGTTGATCATCGTCCGGGCACCGTATTCGTGGCAACGCTGCACGACTTCGACCGCAAACTTCTCCAGCGCTGCCTGTCCGAGTTGTTTCTCCCTGACCTGCACCATACTCAAGCCACGTGAAAGGGCTACGTCCAGGCGTTCAAGTGCCCGTTGTTCACCCAGCTCGCTGGCGTTGGTAATGGCGTACTGCGCCGGCAATTCGAGCGCCTTGAGTACGAAAGTATTGGCTGGCAGCATCGGGGTGACGTTTGTTTCACCGGATCTCTGCCACGCAAACGCCTGTGACTCCCGCGATTGCGGCTCTCCGCGCCACCGCACGACCCTCTGAAAATGCAACCGTACGGTGGCGTGCGAATAGGCAAACACGCGCGTCAGCCACGGGTAGATGCACAGAGCGGTGATGCCGAGTTCTTCTTCCAGTTCGCGCCGCAAGGCCTGCGACGGTGTCTCTCCGTGTTCGATCTTGCCGCCGGGAAATTCCCAGAATCCCGCATAGACCTTGCCTGTCGGACGCTGCGCGAGCAGAAACGACCCGTCGGAGCGCTGCAACACTGCCGCAGCTACGTCAACGATCTTTTCCGGCAAATCCGGGGCTACTTGCGTTTGCGGGCAGACTGCATTTCCTGGCGTCCCGCCCAGTCGCGCGCGAACTGCCAGGCTACGCGTCCACTGCGCGATCCGCGCAGAAGTGCCCATTGCAGCGCTTCCTGGCGCACCTCGTCACCGGCCGTCCGGGAGTCAGTCAACTGGGCAACCCAATGGTCAACGATGGCAAGATACTCATCCTGATCGAACGGATAGAAGGAAATCCACAGCCCGAATCTCTCGGAGAGCGAAATTTTTTCTTCCACGCTTTCGCCGGGATGGATTTCCTCGCCAAGATACTTGGTCTCGAGGTTTTCCTGCATGTATTCGGGCATGAGGTGCCGGCGATTGGACGTGGCATAGATCAGTACATTGTCGGATGTCGCCGATATCGAACCGTCCAGCACTACCTTTAGCGCCTTGTACCCCGGCTCTTCCGCGTCAAAGGACAGGTCGTCGCAGAAGATGACGAAACGGTAGGGTGCATTGGCGACCAGGTCGACGATATCCGGAAGGTCGTGCAGGTCATGCTTCTCGACCTCGATGAGTCTCAGCCCCTTGCTCGAGAATTTATTGAGAACGGCTTTGACCAATGACGACTTGCCGGTGCCCTTGGCACCCGTCAGCAACACATTGTTCGCGGCGAATCCCTCCACGAACTGACGCGTGTTCTGATCCACCAACTTCTTTTGCTCGGCGACACCCTGCAGGTCAGCCAACCTGATCTTGTGAGGATGCAATACAGGCTGCAAAAATCCGCTGTTTGCCCGCCGCCGCCAGCGATAAGCCGTCGCGGCCGCCCAGTCCGGCGCCTCCGGCGGCTGAGGGAGAATCCGCTCGGCGCGATCCAGCAAGTTCTCGAGCTTGTCAACAATTCGCTCCCAGTCCGCCATTGCTAGCTCCGGTACTCCGCGTTGATGGTCACGTACTCGTGCGACAGGTCACAGGTCCACACCGTCACGGTAGCGCTACCCCGATTCAACCGGATTCGGACGGTGATGTCGGTCTGATCCATAACGGCTTGAGCATCGTCTTCGCTGTACCCTTGTGCGCGGCCGCCGCCTGTAGCAACCAGCACGTCGTCAAGATAGACGTCCACGGTGGAAACGTCGAGATCTGCGATACCCGCATATCCAATTGCCGCAAGAATCCTCCCCAGGTTCGGATCAGAAGCATAGAACGCAGTCTTGACGAGAGGCGAATGTGCAACCGCATACGCGACGATGCTGCATTCCTCTTCATCCCGCCCGCCCTCGACCTGCACCGTGATGAACTTGGTCGCCCCTTCACCGTCGCGAACGACCATCTGTGCAAGCTGCACACACACATCGGTAACCGCGTCGCGCAAAGCGATGTAATTGCCCGAATCAGCGTCACTGACCTCGGGGGTTTGCGCGGCTCCGGTGGCGATGAGCATCAGGCTGTCATTGGTCGATGTGTCGCCATCGACGGTAATGCGATTGAAACTTCTCCGCGTGGCATATTCAATCATCGTTTGCAGCGCGTCGCCGGCGACCGCTGCATCGGTAGCGACAAACGAGAGCATTGTTGCCATGTCCGGGCGTATCATCCCCGAGCCCTTGGCAATTCCGGTTACCGTCACGCGGCGACCGCCGACATCCAGAGTTCGGGAAGCCGCCTTGGGTACTGTATCCGTTGTCATGATCGCTTCAGCCGCATCGAACCAGGCGTTCGCGGAAAGCGTCTGGACGCACGCCGGCAGCGCCGCGTTAATCTTGTCGACCGGCAAGTCCTCCATGATCACGCCGGTGGAAAACGGCACGACAGCCTCGGTATCGCAATTCAGCAAACGGCCGGTTTGTTCGCAAACCTGCCTTGCGCGCAGCAACCCGTCCTCGCCTGTGCCGGCATTGGCGCAACCGCTGTTGACCACCATCGCGCGGGCGGGAGTGGAGGCAATGTGGCTACGTGCAAGAGTGACAGGAGCGGCACAGAACCGGTTACGGGTAAACACTCCCGCAACCCTGGTCCCCTCATCGAGGGAAATTAGCAGCAGGTCCTTGCGGCCAGCTTTTCTGATCCCCGCGCCGGCGATGCCGAGACGCACTCCGGCAACCGGAAGGATGGACGCAGGATCTGTAGGGGGCAGGTTGACCGGCATTCGAACACGCGGACCCGCTCAACCGAGGCGGCCGTGGCAGTGCTTGAACTTCTTTCCGGAGCCGCACGGACAAGGCTCGTTTCGCCCGACCTTCTGGCCCGAGCGCACAAACGGTTGCGATTTGTCCGAATCTTCCGGCTGATCATCATTCTTGAGCGCGGCGTCATAGTCCGTGTGCTGATAGCGCACGTTGGTCATCTCCGGGCGCTCTTCCGCGGCTTCGTCTGCTTCCTCTGCGCTGCGAATGCGGACCGTCATGAGAATTCGGGTGACCTCGTTGCGAATCTCCGAGAGCATCAGCGAAAACAGCTCGAAGGCCTCGCGTTTGTACTCCTGTTTCGGATTCTTCTGGGCGTAACCACGCAGATGAATTCCCTGGCGCAAATGGTCGAGTGCCGCCAGATGCTCACGCCAGTGTCCGTCCAGCGTTTGCAGCATGATGGCGTGCTCATAGTGGCGAATGGCCTCGGGCGGCACGTCCTTTATCTTCTGTTCGTAGCGGGAATGGGCTTCCTCCACGATGCGCTCGCGCAGCGACGCTTCATCAAGCTTGTCGTCCTGCTCCAGCCACTGCTTCACGTTCAGTTCGAGGGTGAATTCGGAGGCAAGCGCAATTTCAAGACCCGCAACATCCCACTGCTCTTCGACCGTTTCGGTGGGGATATAGTCAACGATGAGCGCTTCGAGGGCCCCCTCGCGCATCGACCGCACGGTTTCGGTCACGTCGTCGGATTCGAGCAACTCATTGCGTTGCTGGTAGATCACCTTGCGCTGGTCGTTTGCAACATCGTCATACTCGAGAAGTTGCTTGCGCATGTCGAAATTGCGCGCCTCGACCTTGCGTTGCGCATTTTCAATTGCCCGCGTGACCCACGGGTGCTCGATCGCCTCGCCTTCGGGAAGCTTCAAACGATCCATGATCGCAGCCACCCTGTCGGACGCGAAAATCCGCAGCAGGGGGTCTTCGAGCGAGAGGTAGAACCGCGTTGAACCCGGGTCGCCTTGGCGGCCTGCCCGGCCGCGAAGCTGATTGTCCACCCGCCTTGACTCGTGCCGCTCAGTGCCGACGATATGCAAGCCGCCGGCCTCCACAACCTGATCGTGCAAGACCTGCCATTCGGTCCGGATGCTGCTCTCGCGCTCGCTTTTCTGATCGTCGGTGAGTTTGTCGTCCTTGCGGACACGCTCAATTTCCGGCTCGGGATTCCCGCCCAGAACGATATCCGTTCCCCGACCTGCCATGTTGGTCGCGATGGTGATCATCTTCGGACGTCCTGCCTGGGTCACGATCTCCGCTTCGCGGGCATGCTGTTTGGCGTTGAGTACCTGATGATCGAGTTTCGCTTTCGTGAGCTGGCTCGATATCAACTCTGAATTCTCAATCGACGTCGTTCCCACCAGTACCGGCTGCCCCCGTTCGTGGCAGTCCTTGATGTCCTCAAGCACCGCCCCGTAACGTTCCTTGCTGGTCTTGAACACCTGATCCATGCGGTCGTCACGGATCATCTTGCGGTGGGTCGGCACGATCACCGTCTCGAGGCCGTAGATTTGCTGAAACTCGTAAGCCTCGGTGTCCGCAGTGCCGGTCATGCCGGCAAGTTTTTCGTAGATACGGAAATAATTCTGGAACGTTATCGACGCCAGCGTCTGGTTCTCGCGCTGGATCTTGACGCCCTCCTTGGCTTCCACAGCCTGATGCAATCCGTCCGACCAGCGCCGCCCCGCCATGAGACGGCCGGTAAACTCATCGACGATCACGATGTCACCATTCTGGACAACGTAGTGCTGATCACGGAAAAACAGGTTATGCGCGCGCAGTGCGGCATAAAGATGGTGCATCAGGCCGATGTTGGATGCGTCGTAAAGACTGCCGTTCTCCGGGAGCAGCCCGGCTTTCATAAGCAACTGTTCCGCTCGCTCGTGGCCCTGTTCGGTGAGCAGCACCTGATGTGCTTTCTCGTCGACGTGGTAATCGCCAGGCTCGCCCTCTCCGGCGGAGCGCTCAAGTTGCGGCGCAACGTCGTTCATGCGGTAGTAAAGATCGGTACTGTCGTCGGCCTGTCCGGAGATGATCAGCGGCGTGCGCGCTTCATCGATCAGGATCGAGTCGACTTCGTCGACAATTGCGTACGATAACCGGCGTTGCACCTTTTCCGACAACTGAAAGACCATGTTGTCGCGCAAATAGTCGAATCCGAATTCGTTGTTTGTCCCATAGGTGATGTCGGCGGCATACGCTTCCTGCTTGGCGCCATGCTCCATCTGGGAAAGATTCACCCCGACCTTCAAGCCCAGGAACGAATAAGCGCGTCCCATCCATTCGGCGTCACGGCGTGCAAGGTAATCGTTGACCGTGACGACGTGAACACCCTGTTCCGTGAGCGCGTTCAGATAGGCAGGCAACGTTGCGACCAGGGTTTTGCCCTCCCCGGTGCGCATCTCGGCAATCTTGCCCTTGTGCAGCGCGATTCCGCCGAGAAGCTGAACATCGAAATGACGCATGCCCAGTACGCGTTGGCTCGCTTCCCGGACAACGGCAAATGCCTCCGGCAATACCTGGTCGAGAGTTTCGCCGTCACGAATTCGCTGGCGAAAGGAATCCGTCTTGGCCCGTAGCTCGGCGTCAGTCAGCGCCTGCATGGCCGGTTCGAGTTCATTGATGGCTCGAACGTCTTGCGAGTACTTGCGCAACAAGCGGTCGTTGCGGCTGCCAAAAATTTTCTTCAGAAGGTTGGGAATCATTTACCGCGGCTTGCAGCTATTTCGGTATTGGACAATCGCGGAAGTCTAACACGTTGGCAGGCGCCGAATCCTTCCTCCACCACGGCGCCGGTCAGTACCGCGAACGCGCTTGTGACGAACTTACTCGGTTACCTGGGACTCAAGATCAGCGGCTTTCAGCCAGCGGCGGTACGCAAGGTAATCGGCATCGCCTTCAAAAGGACCGGGCAGCAGCTTTCCCTCGATCTGGAGCGGCGGGCGCTGGGACAGGTCATTGAGCAGGTATAGCGCCCTGCGCCGCCGGTCGATTTCCGGCAAGTGCTCGCCGGTGAACCGGACCGGATGGAATTCCGCCCTTCTCAGCCAACCGTCCTCGTCGAGAGTGACATCGAGGATGGCCGATATTGCGGCGGCTCGCTTTGTAGAGAACGCCTGATAACCGACAAAATTACCCAGCGAATAAACGATCAGCTTCTGCCAGTAGCATTCGACACCACGCAACACGTGCGGGCCGTGTCCCAGCACCAGATCCGCGCCGGACTCGACCGCGGTGCGCGCAAACCGCACCAGGTTACCCCTGTTCTCGCCAAGGTATTTCTCCTCCTCATCGCGCACCCGCAAGGCGTCCGAGCCTTCGGCCCCGCCATGGAAAGTCACGATCACAAGTCTGGCCGACTGCTTCGCTCTGGCCACCAGCCGGACAAGCGCGTTCAGGTCGTGAATCGAGTTGTGCATGCCAAGGTAGCTGAACCCTATCCAGGCAACCTTGATGCCCCTGATTTCCTGATATGCGATCTCGTCCTGCATCCCGACGGCGACCATGCCGTGCGATTCAATCGCATCCAGGGTGTCTTTCAGGCCGGCAGGCCCGAAATCGGAGCTGTGATTGTTCGCCAGCCCAAGCACGTTGAAGCCCGCGTCACGCAGGATTCCGGCGTAACGCGTTGGCATCCTGAACGCGTACTGCGTGCCTCTGCTCGGATCCTTGGTCGTTTCGCCGCCATCGGTCAGCGCACCTTCGAGATTTCCGAAAACGATATCTCCGCCCGATAGCTGCTTCGCAACGCCGGCAAAGAAGCGAGGTTCGACATCCACCGGGATACGATCCTTTGGCCACGTTGACCCCAGGACAATATCGCCAACCGCCTTGATCGTGATCGTTTCCCTGGACGGAGCGAACGAGGGACTCGCGCCGCACTCCATCGCCTGCACAGGACCGGCGGCACCGAGAAACCCCGCCGCCAGGACAATTGCAAGGGTCGGCAAACGAGAAACGCCCTTCGTCAACGGGGCCACCTCCCGGGCATCCAGCGAAGGAAATTCAGGCGTTCGAGCCCTCTATGCATCTTGTTGATATCAGGAAAGAAATTCTGAAACGGCCACGCGCCGTTGTGGCGACCGCATCACCTGCGGAAAGAGCCCCGGCAAGCGAGGGTCTGCTCGTCTATCGGGACGCGAGACGCGGTGTCTGCGAGTTCTTTTGCAGATACTTGCTCGGGTTGACCGCCGCGCCCCTCACACGCACCTCAAAATGCAGATGCGGTCCGGTCGAACGGCCGGTGCTCCCGACCTCTGCGACTTTCTGACCGATGACGACGACGTCTCCGACTTTGACGTCGAGTCGCGAGGCATGCGCATATCGAGTCACGAGGCCATTGCCATGATCGATCTCGACCATGTTCCCGTACTGTGGATGGGTTGCCGAATACACGACCACACCAGCACCTGCGGCACGAATCGGGCGGCCCGTGGGGGACATGAAATCGATTCCTTCATGGAAGGTGCTGAAACCCGTGAAAGGATCTATACGCCAGCCGAAATTCGAGGAAAACCAACGGGTTTCGACAGGCAGGGAGGTAGGAACGAACTGCTGCTTGGCGTAATCGAGGAACAGGCGCGACTCCAGCGCGCCGAGTTTGTCGGACCGATCATCCAGATCACCGGCGAGGGCATCCAGTTCCTCCCCAAGGTCGACAAACGAAAGCGGCTTGGCTTCGTGCTCGGGCGAAGGTCCGCCGCGCGCCGGCGTTTGCTCGAACATGAACTCTTTCGGGTCGAGGCCGGCCAGCTTGCTCAAGCGCTCACCAAGCGTATCGAGGCGCAACAGTTTGGCCTGCATCTCGCCAACACGCGCCGCCATCGTATTCAGGCTCTCGCGCACGTAGGACTGGGTACGCTTCGTTTGCTCCTCCTGGACTGCGGCGAGCAACGACTGAAGGTACGGACTCTTGTGAGTAACCGCATACCGCAAGGAGAAGTAGTTCAGGAGCACGGACAGCGAGACAACCATCAGCAGGAACAAGAGCCCAAGAAACAGCGCATGAGCCTTGCTCAGCCTGAAACTACGCGCTTGTTCAAACCGATCGGATACGAGAATAATGTCCATCTGAGCCCCTCAGAATCTACCGCTCGCTGTTGCGGTCCGGCGTTTTTGGGATAAAAGCATCTTCGCACCGTTAAAACATGTCAGCGAAACCAATCAAAAACATCCTCGAAAGTGCGCCCGAAGTGCGCGGCCTCACGATACAGACCAGGCGTTTGCTACAACTGCAAAAATCGCTGAGAGCCGCCTTGCCCGCCGGCGTCGCTCCCCAGGTTTCCGTCACCGGCCTTGCTTCCGGCACGCTCAGCGTTTCCGCCGCTAACGGCGCTGCCGCTGCAAAACTGCGCCAACTCGCTCCGCGTCTGCTCGAGGTTATGCGGCATGATGAGGCCGAACTTAACGCATTAAGGGTCTTGGTGCAAGTCCCAATCCACCATAACCCCTTGCCAAAAAAACAAATTTTCCTCGGTCATACAGCCCGGGAAGCGCTTCTTACCCTATCTGCCCGCCTTGAATCCGAGCATCTGCGCAGCGCGATCATCCAGCTCGCGAACCGCGGCACGCCCTTAGATTACAAGCAAGAAACGCTCGAGGAAGTAGATTCCGACGAAGACCAGCGTGAGGACAAGTCCGATCAGTAGGACACGGCCGGAATAGTGCAACCACCTTGGCTCCCTGGTGACAAGGAACATCACCAGCATCGCGCCGAGCGTGATGACCAGCAGCGCTCCCAGCAGTCGCGCGATCAGCATCGACCGGCGAAACTCACAACAATCTGAATTGTTTGATAAAAACCCGCATCAGGCGGCCTGGCTCTGGATACGCAGGAATTGCGGTGCATCATTGGTCGATTGGAAGCTGACTTCCTCCCAGGCGTCTTTCTGCTCGACCAGACAACGCAACAGCTGGTTGTTCAGTGCATGGCCCGATTTGAACGCTGTAAACGCGCCGATCAGCGGATGTCCAAGCAGGTACAGGTCGCCAATGGCATCGAGCGCCTTGTGTTTGACAAATTCATCCTCGTAACGCAACCCGTCGGCATTGAGAACCCGGAATTCGTCCATGACGATCGCGTTATCCATACTCCCGCCCAAGGCCAGTCCCTGCGAGCGCAAGGTCTCGACGTCCTGCATGAAGCCAAAGGTCCTGGCACGGCTGACCTCTTTCACAAAGGACGTGTCCTCGAAATCGACCACCACGCGCCGGTTGGTTTCGGCAAACACCGGGTGTTTGAAGTCAATGCTGAAATCGACCCGGAATCCCGCAAAGGGCTCAAATTTGACCCACTTGTCAGCCGATCTGACCTCAACCGGCTTGAGAATCCGGATAAATTTCTTCGCCGCTGCCTGCTCTTCGATACCTGCGGACTGGATCAGGAAAACGAAGGGCGACGCCGAGCCGTCCATGATCGGCACCTCGCCGTCGCTCAGATCGACGAATACATTGTCGACCCCGAGGCCGGCGAACGCAGACATCAAATGCTCTACGGTCTGAATGCGCGCGCCGTTTTTTTCCAGACAGGACGAAAGCCGGGTGTCCTTGACGGCGTAGGGATCGGCCTTGATCTCGACAACCCGCTCAAGATCGACACGGCGGAATACGATGCCGGTGTTGGGCGCCGCCGGACGCAGCGTAAGATAAACCTTCTTACCTGTATGCAGACCGACTCCGGTTGCCCGGACAATGTTCTTGAGTGTTCGCTGTCTGATCATCACCAAAACGGCTCGGCCGTTCCTCGCTGTTCGCAACACAATTCATGCAACGCATTTGACCGCAGCATGGTCGATCGCGATACACATTCCTTTACCGGCGCCGCATGTTGCGGCGCGCCATCCGGTAACCGGCTGATTACCTTACCAGAAATGTAGTATTTCGCCAACGTTCTGCTGCGTCCAGAAATGCTTAGTCGGCCTGCTTGCGCAGGAACGCCGGTATATCAAGCATATCCACACCGGACTGCTTCATTGCTTGAACTGCGGCATCGCGCCCCCGCCGGCGAATAACAGCAGGCGCATCGAGGTCGCCATAGTTGTTGACGCTCAACGGCGCTTCGTCGGTTCCGGTCCTGACAACGGCCAACGGCTTGCTCTGTTTACGGTTGTTGAAGCCGCCCAAGCCGGTCGCCACCATGGTAACGCGCAGGCGATTTTCGAGAGCCTCGTCGATCACCGTACCGACAATGACGGTCGCATCCTCGGCGGTGAATCCCTTGATCGTATTCATGACCTCATGAACTTCGCGCATCTTCAAGCTCGTTCCAGCGGTGATATTGACCAACACGCCGCGCGCACCCGCGAGGTCGACATCTTCAAGCAAGGGGCTTGCCACGGCTTGCTCAGCGGCAATTCGTGCCCGGCTGTCGCCTTCAGCCGACGAAGAACCCATCATCGCCATTCCCATTTCGGACATCACTGTGCGTACGTCGGCGAAGTCCACGTTGACGAGGCCCGGGCACTTGATCACTTCAGCGATACCGGCGACCGCGCCATGCAGAACCGAATTCGCCGCCTTGAAAGCATCGAGCATCGACACATCTTCACCGAGCACGTCCATCAACTTGTCGTTGGGAATCACGATCAGCGAGTCAACATGAGAGGCAAGTTCCTCGAGGCCATCCGCAGCGATCTTCTGCCGCTTGCCCTCGAACGCAAACGGTTTGGTCACCACCGCCACGGTCAGAATGCCAAGCTCCCGCGCTGCCTGGGCGACAATCGGAGCCGCGCCGGTGCCAGTACCGCCGCCCATACCCGCCGTAAGGAAAAGCATGTCCGCACCTTCGATCAACTCGATGATGCGCTCACGGTCCTCAACCGCTGACTCGCGGCCAATCTCCGGATCGGCGCCCGCTCCAAGGCCTTTGGTGACTGCCGCACCCAGCTGCAGAAGAGTTTTCGATTTGGTGCGCTTGAGCGCTTGTGCATCAGTATTCGCGCAGATGAACTCCACGCCCTCAACGCCCTCCTGAATCATGTGGTCGACGGCGTTGCCACCGCACCCCCCGACACCGATGACCTTGATAACAGCTTCCTGTGCCTGTGTGTCCACGATTTCAAACATTTCCATTCTCCTCTGCTAATGCGCCCTTGGTTTGTAAATACCCGAATCTGCAGTTGTGGAATCCATCGCCGGATTCCCTAAAAATTTGTTTCAAACCACTTTCTCATCCTCTCGAAAACGTGTTTGAAGGAACCGTTCTGCATCTTTTCGATTTTCTGGCGCTCGTGTTGGGACACGCCCGCCATCAGCAGGCCGACACCCGTTGAGTACCTTGGATTGCGAATCACTTCAGACAAACCCTCGGAGTAGGAAGGCAAGCCGAGCCGCACGGGCATATGAAAAACCTCCTCGCCCAATTCGACCATGCCCTCCATCGCGCCACTGCCTCCGGTGATGACGACACCGGAGGAAAGCAATTCCTCGAATCCGCTGCGGCGCAGCTCGGCCTGCACCAGCGAATACAACTCCTCGACCCGCGGCTCGATCACTTCAGCCAGCGTCTGCCGCGACAGCTTTCTCGAAGCGCGGTCTCCCACACCCGGAACTTCGATCATCTCTTTGGCATCGGCCAGTTCCCTGAGGGCGCAACCGTGGTTGCGCTTGATTTCCTCGGCATCCTTGGTCGGCGTTCGTAATGCCATCGCGATATCGTTGGTAATCTGATCGCCGGCGATGGGAATCACCGCGGTGTGGCGAATGGCTCCCTGGGTGAAAATCGCCAGGTCGCTGGTGCCTCCGCCGATATCCAGAAGACAAACGCCGAGATCTTTCTCGTCTTCCGACAGAACCGCCATCGATGAAGCAAGCGGTTGCAGAATGAGGTCATTGACCTCCAGCCCGCAGCGGCGCACGCACTTCATGATGTTCTGTGCGGCCGAGACGGCCCCGGTGACAATGTGCACTTTGACTTCAAGCCGCACGCCGGACATCGCGATCGGCTCGCGCACATCCTCCTGTCCGTCAATCACGAACTCCTGGTTGAGTACATGGAGAATCTGCTGATCGGTCGGGATGGGAATCGCTCGTGCCGTTTCCACCACGCGGTCGACATCACTCTGCGCGACTTCGAGATCCTTGATCGCCACCATGCCATGAGAGTTGAAACTGCGGATATGACTGCCCGCAATCCCCGTCCAGACTTCGCGAATCTTGCAATCGGCCATCAACTCGGCCTCTTCGAGCGCGCGCTGGATGGCATTCACCGTCGACTCGATGTTGACGACAACGCCTTTCTTCAGTCCCCGTGACGGCGCACTGCCCATGCCGATCACCTCGAATCCGCCCTCTGAGCGGAGCTCAGCGACAATTGCCGCAATCTTTGAGGTCCCGATGTCGAGCGCGACAATGAGGTTCTTGCTCTCACGTGCCTTCGCTCGCGGTACTCCCCGATTCCATTCGACAGGTTTCATGCCCGTTTATCACCCCGTTTGTTATCTTCTACCCGCACCGCGAAGCCGTTGACGTAACGCAAGTCAACGTAGCGGATCTTGCCTTTCAATTCGGCGACGCTACGTCCGTATGCCGACACGAAATTGCTCAGCCGCTCGACCACGCCATGTCGCCCCAACTCAATGGCCGTGCCGTCATCCAGGTCCAGACGCCACGCACGCCGCTCCGACAGCCGAACCTTCCTGACCTCACGCCCGATGCGCGCAAGCGATTCATTGAAACGAAGGTAGTTGCGGGTGACTTCGACGTTCGTCCCGGCCGGACCTTCCAGCAAGGGCAATCGCTGGTCGCTCGCACCCTCAAACACTTCACCGCTCGTATTGACCAGCGCGGTGCTGCCCCAGCGTGCCAGCTCACGATGCTCCTCGACGACCACTTCAAGCCGGTCGGGCCAGCGACGGCGTACATCGACGCGACGAACCCATGGCAACTTCTCGAAGGCTGCTTGCGCTCCGCGCAGATCAACCGTGAAGAACGTTCCACGCAGCTGGTTGCCGGCGATCGTCTGCACCTGCTCGCGCGTGACGTGCGTGACATTCCCGAGGACGTCTATCGTACGAACGGAAAACACGTCCAGGTGTACAAGGCGCCAGACAACGCCGCCAAGCAGCATGACGATGGCGAGAGCGAACGCTGCATTCGATGCGCGCGTCAGGGCTTTCACGTTATTCCACACGCGCGCCCTCCAGAATCCGCATTACCAGTGCATCGAAGGACATCCCGGCCGCTTTGGCCGCCATCGGCACCAGGCTGTGCGCGGTCATGCCGGGAACGGTATTCACCTCCAGAATCCAAGGCTCGCCGTTAGCATCGACCATCACGTCTACCCGCCCCCAGCCGCTGCATCCGATCGCGCGGTACGCTTCGGCACAAAGATGGCTGATTCTTTGCTCCAACGCCGCATCAATCCCTGACGGACAGAAATACTTCGTTTCGTCGGAAAAATACTTGGCGTGGTAATCGTATTTGTGTCCCGGCGCCTCGATCCGGACCAATGGCAGCGATTGGTTCCCGAGTATGGCCGCAGTCAGTTCGGGGCCGTCGACGAACTCCTCGGCGAGCACCAGTGAGTCGTACTTGGCCGCCTCGAGGTAGGCGTCTTTTAGCCCGCTCGCTTCGGTTACCTTGGTCAGACCGATGGTGGAGCCCTCGCGTGCCGGCTTCACGATCAACGGCAAACCGAGCGCCCGTACGCACGCCTCGAAATCGGAATCTTCGGACAACATTTCGAAACGCGGCGTCGGAATGCCAACGGCCTTCCATATCAACTTGGTTCGCCATTTATCCATTGCCAGCGCGCACGCCAGAACGCCGCTGCCCGTATAAGGAATGCCCATCAAATCCAAAGCGCCTTGCACCGTTCCGTCTTCGCCATAACGGCCATGCAGAATTACAAAAGCCCGGTCGAAATGCCCGGCGGCAAGCTCTGACAGGCTACGCTCGCCGGTATCGAATGCGTGCGCATCCACCCCCTGGCGCTTGAGCGCCTCGAGCACCGCGGTGCCCGACATCAGGGACACTTCACGCTCGGAGGATCTGCCACCGAGCAACACGGCCACCTTGCCGGCATCGCGCCCGGTCATCGAGCCGCCTCACCGATGATGCGTACTTCACGCTGCAAATCGATGCCACATTCCTTCAGCACCGTTGCGTGAACATGGTCAATCAACGATTCAATATCTGCAGCGCTCGCCCCCCCGGCATTCACAATGAAGTTGGCATGCTTGGGCGAAACCATCGCATTGCCCCGCCGCGCGCCTTTCAGGCCGCAATGTTCAATCAGTCGCGCAGCGTAATCTCCCGGCGGGTTACGGAAAACCGAACCGGCGTTGGGTATCTGTAGCGGCTGGGCCGCGATGCGCTTTTGCAGCAGATTCTTGATCTTCTTGCGCGAACGCTCACCGTCACCCTGTTGCAGGCACAGCCAGGCGCCAACAAAGTACTCGTCCCCCTCGAACAGCGGCGTCACGCTTCTGTATCCGATTCGGTAGTCCGCGTGGCGTCGTTCACGAAGTTGGCCGACCCGGTCGATTGTCAGGACCTGTGTCACGATGTCCCAGGTTTCGCTGCCGTAACAGCCCGCGTTCATTGCCAGCGCGCCACCAATCGTTCCCGGGATTCCGGTCAGAAACTCGCCGCCCTCATAGCCGTGCATCGCCGCGAACCGCGACACTTTCGGACTCGCCACGCCAGTCTCTGCGAATATCTCCGTTCGGCTTTCGCGCTCGACGAGCTCCAGCCTCACAAGGGCGGAGTGGGTAAAAATAACGGAGCCGCGAATGCCGCCGTCGCGGACCAGCAAATTGCTGCCGAGGCCGACGAAGGTTATCGGCTCGCCGGCAGGCAAGTTGCGCAGGAACACCGACAGGTCGGCAAGATCCGCCGGCGTATAACACTGGTCGGCCGGCCCGCCGACCCGCCAACTCGTGTGACGCCGCATTGGTTCATCGTTTCGCAGCACGCCCCGCAACCCAAGTGCCTCCTTCGGTATGCTCTCAGCCAGGTTCATGTTCAACACTTCACCGGTTCAGCCTTGCTCACGGCAGCCGGCACCAGACCGATTGATCCGGCGCCCATCGTCACGACGACATCGTCTGCTTGAACAACTTTCGCGATCGCGGCCGGCAGTTCACTGATTTCATCGACGAAGATCGGCTCGACCTGGCCAGCCACCCGTACTGCCCTTGCGAGAGCGCGTCCGTCGGCAGCGACAATAGGCGTTTCACCCGCGGCGTACACCTCGGTCAGCAACAGCACGTCGACAGTGGATAGCACCCGGACGAAATCCTCGAAACAATCGCGCGTGCGCGTATAACGGTGCGGCTGGAAGGCAAGCACGAGACGCCTCTGCGGAAACGCGCCGCGCACCGCTGCTATGGTCGGTGCCATCTCGGCCGGGTGGTGCGCATAGTCGTCGATCAGGATGAAGGACTTGCCCTTGCCCAGCGATACATCGCCATAGCGCTGAAAACGCCTCCCCACTCCACGAAAGCCGGCCAGCGCGCGCACTATTGCGTCGTCCGCAACGCCGACTTCCATTGCCACGGCGATCGTAGCCAGCGCATTACGTACGTTGTGCTCACCCGGCATGTTCAACGTGATCGCCAGATCCGGGAGCCTGGGTTCATCGACGGCAGTGCGGCGCGTAACGCGAAACTGCATCTTGCCGGCGGAATGCACAATATCCACTGCGCGTATGTGTGCCGCTGCATCCAGACCATAAGTGGTCACCGGCTTGGTAATGAGCGGCAGCAAGCTGCGCACGTTGTCGTCGTCCACGCACACGACCGCCGTGCCGTAGAAGGGAAGATGCTCGACAAATTCCAGAAACGCTTGCCGCAACCGCCCGAAATCATGACCGTAGGTGTCCATGTGGTCGGCGTCGATATTCGTCACAACCGCCAGCACGGGCTGCAAGTAAAGGAACGAGGCATCGGATTCATCTGCCTCCGCGACGATGAATTCGCCGGTACCCAGCTTTGCATGCGATCCGGCCGCTTCAAGGCGTCCGCCGATCACGAACGTCGGATCCATCCCGGCTTCGGCCAGGACGCTCGCAATCAGACTGGTTGTCGTCGTTTTTCCATGCGTCCCCGCAACGGCAATGCCCTGTTTCAGGCGCATCAGCTCAGCGAGCATCATCGCGCGCGGCACAACCGGAATCCGTTTCGCCCTGGCAGCCGCCACTTCCGGGTTATCACCCTTCACTGCCGTCGATGTCACCACGACGTCGGCGCCGGCAACGTTGTCGGGATGATGACCGGCAGTGACTTTCACTCCGAGCGAACCGAGGCGCGCGACAACTGCGTTATCGACCAGATCAGAACCGGAAACGTCGAAACCGAGATTGAGCATCACCTCGGCGATCCCGCTCATGCCAGCGCCCCCGATGCCAACAAAGTGGACATGTTTGACCTTGTGCCTCATGCGGCAACCGCCACGCAGTGGTCTGCCACGTCGCGCGTGGCGTTTACTTTTCCAATCGCCCGCGCCCTGCTCGCCATTTGCGACAAACTTTCGCGGGTAAGACTCTGGATCACGTCCGCCAGACGCCGTGGCGTCAGGTCCTTCTGCTGAATCAGCATCGCCGCATCGTGATCGGCAAGGAAGCGCGCGTTCACGGTCTGGTGATCGTCCACAGCGTGGGGAAATGGCACCAGCAAGCTGGCCACGCCGGCGACGGCAAGTTCCGCAACCGTGGTCGCACCGGCGCGGCACACCACGATATCGGCCCGCGCGAACGCGGTCGCCATATCTTCGATAAACGCCACCGTGCTGGCATCGACCCCGGCGGTGCGATAAAGCTCCTGCAGCGCTGTAAGGTGCTGTTGGCCTGACTGGTGCGTAACTTCCGGGCGGGCTTCTTCGGGCATCAACGCAAGGGCCGCAGGCACCGCTTCGTTCAACGCCTTTGCTCCCAGGCTGCCACCGATCACCAGCAGCCGCAGCCTGCCTGCCCTTGCTGCATAACGTGTTTGCGGATCGTCGATTTCGGCGATCGAATTGCGCACCGGGTTGCCGGTGCAAACGGCACGGGAAAGCGCTCCCGGGAAGGCCTCGAGAACACGGTCGGAAACCATTGCCAGAACCCTGTTGGCAAGACCAGCGACCGCGTTTTGCTCGTGCACCACCAGCGGGCGCAGAAACAGCGCCGCCATCATGCCGCCGGGGAAGCTGACGTACCCGCCCATCCCCAGCACCACGTCCGGGCGCACCCTGAAGATGACCCGCGCGCTCTGCCAAAAGGCGATCAGCAAATTCAGCGGCAGCAGCGCCATGCGGATCAGCCCCTTGCCCCGCAATCCTCCAAACCGCAGCCACTCGATTTCATAGCCGTGATCCGGAACGATGCGCGCTTCCATTCCCTTCTTCGACCCGAGCCACACTACGCGCCAGCCACGTAACTTCAGTTCATCCGCCACCGCCAGCGCGGGAAAGATGTGTCCGCCTGTGCCACCGGCCATGATAAGGATGGTGCGGTTCATGGGCGTGCTTCCGCGAACGCTTGCACAAAATCTTCAGTGCAGGCTAATGCCTGCGCAGCAGGCGTTACGCCGGAACTAAAGATGTGTCCGCCTGTGCCACCGGCCATGATAAGGATGGTGCGGTTCACAGCGTGTAACCCTTCATCAACTGACGGTTCTCGTAATCGACGCGCATCAACAAACCCAATGCCATGAACATTGCGACGAGGCTGCTTCCGCCATAGGAAAGCAACGGCAGGGTCAGCCCCTTGGTCGGCAGCAGGCCCATGTTCACGCCCATGTTGATCATCGTCTGCACCGCCAGCCACAAACCGACACCCTGCGCCACGAGAGCGGAGAAGTAACGGTCCAGCCGGGCCGCCTGATTGCCGATCGAAATCGCACGCAGCGACAACCAGACGAACGCGCCGATCGTCGCCACCACGCCAACGAACCCCAACTCCTCGGCAATCACCGCAAGCAGGAAATCGGTATGCGCTTCCGGCAGATAGAAAAGCTTTTCTATGCTCGCACCGAGCCCGACACCGAACCACTCACCGCGGCCGAATGCGATCAGCGCATGCGACAGCTGGTAACCCCGGCCGAACGGGTCCGCCCACGGGTCCATGAAGCCCAGCACGCGCTCCATCCGGTACGGCGAGGACCAGATCAAGATCACGAATCCCGACACCAGCAGTACGACCAGCAAGGCAAACAGCCTCCAGTTCATGCCGCCCAGAAACAGAATGCCCATGGCAATGGCCGTAATCACGGCAAACGCGCCGAAGTCCGGCTCCTGCAACAACAGTGCTCCGGTAAGCAGCATCACCGCGAACATTGGCAGGAAGCCTTTTCGCAAGCTGGCCATGTGCGCCGCCTTGCGCACCGTGTAGTCTGCGGCGTACAAGACGACAAAGAGCTTGGTCAGTTCGGACGGCTGCAAGCTGAGGCTGCCGTATCCGAGCCATCGCTGGCTGCCGTTTACCTCGCGCCCCACTCCCGGGATCAACACAATCACGAGCAACGCCACACAGGCCATGAACAGGTAAGGCGCGGCAACCTGCCAATAACGCATTGGCACCTGGAACACCGCAACCGCGGCGACCATGCCCACTGCCAGGGAGATCAGATGGCGCATGAAATAGTAGTGAGGCTGCCCGCCGGAGGACGTTGCCCCTTCGGCGATCGCGATCGAGGCCGAGTAAACCATCACCAATCCGAGACCCAGTAACGCAGCGGCCAGCCACAGCACCGTCGGGTCAAGGTCCGGCTCACTCAACTGGCGCCCGGCGTCCCTGTTGGCGACCAGCGTATTCATTGCAGCCGCCCCAGTCCCGCGACCGCATCGGCAAACACCTCGGCGCGATGCAGATAGTCACGGAACATGTCAAAGCTTGCGCACGCGGGAGAAAGCAATACCGCATCACCCGGTTGCGCCAGTCTGCGGGCCCGCGCAACCGCGTCGGGCAAATCGATTGCGCGTTCGATCGTCACCCCCGCCGGCGCGATCGCTGTTTCTATGTCGTTACTGTCCCGGCCAATCAGCACTACCGCGCGGGCCTTGCGCGAAATCGCGGGCATCAGTGGCGAAAAGTCCTGCCCCTTTCCATCCCCACCAAGAATGACGACGCTGCGTGCATCGAGCCCCTCCAGCGCCGCGACTGTTGCGCCGACATTGGTTCCCTTCGAGTCATCGTAGTAGCTCACACCACCGAGCTCTGCGATTTTCTGCATGCGATGGGGCAGGCCGGCAAAGTTCCGCAGCCCGTCCAGCAAGCGCGGATACGGCAAACGAATGCCCCGGCAAAGCGCTAGCGCTGCCAGCGCATTGGTCAGATTGTGTTTTCCGGCAACCTTGAGTTCGGACGCCTTGATCAGATTCTCGTCACCCTGGGCCAGCCACAACTCACCCCCAAGCTCTCGCAATCCCCACTCATGCCGACCTTCAGGTTCGTCGGATCCGAACGTGAAAACGCAACGTTCACCGATCGCCATGTTGCGCGAAAATCTGTCCTCGCGATTCAGTACCTGAACGCCGTCACCGGCAAAGACTCGCGACTTGGCTTCGGCGTATTGTGCAAGGTCGTCATAGCGATCCAGATGATCTTCGCTGAGATTCAACACCGTGGCCGCTTCCGCATCGAGGGATGCCGTCGTCTCAAGCTGAAAGCTCGACAACTCCAGCACGAAAATGTCCGGCACGCGGCGCTTGCCGGCGTCGATGTCACTCAGCACATCGAGAACGGGAAGGCCGATGTTGCCCGCCACCTCGGTACGAGCGCCCGAGCGCTTGCACATTGCCCCGACCATCTCCGTTACCGTGCTTTTGCCGTTCGAACCGGTAATCGCAATCACCTTGCTGTGAACGTACTGCTTGCGCGCGTGCGCAAACAGTTCAATGTCTCCCAGAACAGGGATTCCCTGGTCCCGCGCGCGCTTGACCAGCGGTTGAGCGAGCGGCACCCCGGGGCTGATCGCAACCACGTCCGTGCCGGCGAATACGTGCTCTTCAAGTTCGCCCACGTGCAAGTCAACGTCCGGGAAATTCGTGCGCAGCTGCTCGGCAAACGGCGGCAACAAACGTGTGTCGGCGACACGCACCGTTGCGCCGCGGTTGGTCAACCAACGCACCATCGACATGCCGCTAATACCCAATCCAAGCACCAGAATTCTCTTACCCTTCGGATTCAACTATGTGTTTCTCTTTCATTGCGGCCTGCAGCCTCATCAACCGCAGCACGCCTACATCCTCTTCCTCTTCGAGCAATTCCTCTTCGCTCGGCTCGACCGGGGAAACGCCCGGCTGTTTGTTCTTTTCCTGGTGACGCGTCATTACGGTTGCCTCCTCCAGGTTCATGATGTCCTCCCGAGCTACGCCTTCTTCTCGCTTGCAACTGTCATCTCAGCTTCAACGTTGACAAACCAATCAGGACCAGCATCATCGTGATAATCCAGAACCGCACCACAACCTGCGTCTCTTTCCATCCTTTCAACTCGTAATGGTGATGCAGCGGCGCCATTCGAAACACGCGCTTGCCGGTTAGCTTGAAGGACGCCACCTGAAGAATGACCGACAGGGTCTCCACTACGAACACGCCACCCATTACCATCAGCACGATTTCCTGGCGAACGATGACTGCGATGGTTCCCAGTGCCGCCCCGAGCGCAAGCGCTCCGACATCGCCCATGAACACCTCCGCCGGATAAGCGTTGAACCAGAGGAAGGCCAGACCCGCCCCCGATAGCGCGGCACACAGCACCGTCAACTCCCCGGCACCGGGAATATGCGGAAATCCCAGATAGCGCGAGAACACCGCATTACCCGCAACATACGCAAACACCGCCAGTGCACTTCCGATCATCACCGTCGGCATGATGGCGAGGCCGTCAAGACCATCGGTGAGATTGACGGCGTTGCTGGTACCGACGATCACAAAGAAGGTCAACACCACGAACCCGAACAGCCCCAGCGGATAGGCAACCTGTTTGAAGAATGGGACGATCAGCTCCGTTTCCGCCGGCAGTTCCGCGGTCCAGGCAAGGTAAAGCGCCGCAGCCACGCCGATTACCGACTGCCAGAAAAATTTTCCGCGCGCCGACAACCCCTTTGGATTGCGGTGCACGACTTTCCGGTAATCGTCGACCCAGCCGATCGCGCCGAAGCCGATGGTTACAACAAGGACCACCCACACGTACCGGTTGGAAAGATCCGCCCACAACAGCGTCGTGACCGCAACCGAAACCAGCACCAGGGCCCCGCCCATGGTAGGCGTGCCTGCTTTCGACAGATGTGTTTCGGGCCCGTCATCGCGCACGGACTGTCCGATCTTGTAAGCCGTGAGCTTGCGGATCATCGTCGGACCGACGATGAATGAGATCACCAACGCCGTCAGGGTTGCCATCACGGCGCGCAAGGTAATGTAGTTGAAGACGTTAAACGCGCGGATGTCCTCGGCCAGCCATTGGGTCACTAGCAGCAACATCAGGACTCTCCACCCGGTGCGGTCATCGCCTCGCCGGTCAAAGCTCTTACGATGCGTTCCATGCGCATGAAACGCGAGCCCTTGACCAACACCGTCGTCGAGCCGTCGAGTCGCGGCAGCAGCGCCTGCAACAAGCTGTCGACATCCTTGAAGTGCTCGCCCCCGTTTCCAAACGTGCGAACCGCTTCCGCCGACAATGTTCCGAGCGCCAGCAAGCAATCGATACCGGCCCGGCGGGCGAATCCGCCAAGTTCCGCATGCATGCTGGCGGCAGCATCCCCCAGTTCACCCATATCGCCCAGCACGAAGACCTTGGTCCCGGCACTTGAGGCAAGTACCGACAACGCGGCCATCGCGGACTCCGGGCTCGCGTTGTAACTGTCGTCGATAAGAACGTCGCCGCTGGCAAGTCGGCGCCTGTGCAACCGGCCAGCAACGCCTTCATGATCGGCAAGCCCGGCGGCGATGTGCTCGGCGTCAATTCCGAGGACATAGGCAATGGCTACCGCGGCCAACGCATTCTTGACGTTGTGGACGCCGGGCACGCGCAGGGTCACCGCGAAGCGCGCATCCGGCGTTTTGACGGTAATGAGACTGCCCGCTTCGGATAACTCGTAATCGGCCGATACGTTGGCATGGCGCGCGAGTCCGAATTCGACGACCCGCTTGCCCTCGACCAGCGAACGCCAGTAGTCGGCATAGGCATCGTCGGCATTAATCAGCGCGACACCATCTTCACCGAGTCCGGAGTAGATTTCGCCTTTCGCGCGCGCGATGGCCTCGACCGACCCCAGTTTCCCGATATGCGCGGTGCCGGCGTTGTTGACAATGGCCACCGTCGGGCGGGCCAGCCGGGTGAGATACGCGATCTCGCCAGAATGATTCATGCCCATCTCGATAACGGCAAACCGGTGACGCGGCTCCAGCTGCAGCAGCGTCGAAGGCATGCCGATGTCGTTGTTCAGATTTCCGCGCGTCGCCAGCACTGCATCGGGACCCGCGTGCCGGCGCAGAATTGAAGCCAGCATCTCCTTGACGGTCGTCTTGCCGTTGCTGCCCGTGACCGCCACCAGGGGTATCGAGAACATCGAGCGCCACCATGCGGCAAGCCGCCCGTAGCCGAGCCTCACATCTTCTACAACGAGCACCGGGACAGTCGAATCCTTGCGGCTGGCCTCATCGGAAACCATCGCCGCAACCGCGCCGCCAGCAACCGCCTGAAGGACAAAATCATGACCGTCGAAATGCGGACCCTTGATAGCGACAAACAGGTCGCCGGCGCGAACCTGGCGGCTGTCGGTCGTCACGCGCACGATTTGCGCGTCTTCGCCCTTCAGTTCCGCGCCGATCGCACGCGCCGCGGCAGACAACCTAAACACGTGCACCGCCTTTGGATGCGCGTTTTCCCGGCTTGCGTTTCGTCATGACGGCGCGCGCTGCTTCGATATCGCTGAACGGCACGCGTTCGCCGCGAGCTTCCTGATAGCTCTCGTGGCCCTTGCCCGCAATCAGTACGACGTCGTTCGCGCCCGCATCCGCAATGGCTTGCCGAATCGCCGCCGCGCGGTCCGGCTGGACCCGGTAGCCCGCATGCGCTCCGGACACAATGGCGTCGATGATCTTGCCGGGATCCTCCGAACGCGGATTGTCACTGGTAATGAAACTCTGATCCGCCAACCGCGTCGCGATCTCACCCATGACCGGGCGCTTGCCTGGGTCACGGTCGCCTCCCGCACCGAATACGCAATACAACCGCGCCCCGGGCTTTAGCAGTTCGCGCAGCGACGCGAGCGCCTTTTCAAGCGCGTCGGGCGTATGCGAATAATCGACAACGACCAAAGGAAAGCCGGGCACGCGAATGGTCTGCATGCGTCCGAGCACAGGCTTGAGCTCGGCAATCGCCGCAACGGCATCCTTGAGCGCGACGTCAGAACACATGAGCACGCCCAGGACGCCCAATATATTGTGTGCGTTGAATGTTCCCAGCACGCCGCTGCGCACTTTGGCCGCCCCCCACGGCGTTGCGACTTCGAGTTTCAGGCCGCGCGTGGACAAATCGAGCTTGTGGCCTGCAATCTCGCCCTTTCCGAATCCGTAGCCAATGACGTTGATGCGTTTACGGTCGATGCGCGACGCAAGCTCGGCGCCGAACTGGTCGTCGAGATTCACCACCGCATGCTTCAGACCCGGCCAGGCGAACAACTGCGCCTTGGCCTCGCCGTACGATTGCATGTCGCCGTGGTAATCGAGGTGGTCACGCGACAGGTTGGTGAACATCGCGACATCGAAGTCGACGCCATTGACACGGCCTTGCTCGATGCCATGCGAGGAGACTTCCATCGCGACCGCCTTCGCACCCCTGGCGCGCATCTGCCCTAGAAATCCATGTAGCGACACGGGGTCCGGCGTCGTATTGATAGCCGCATCGTTTGTGCCGTTCTCGTCGATCAATCCCTGCCCCAGCGTTCCGATCACGGCACACTTGCGATGCAAGTGGTTTAACGACTGCGCAATCCATTGCGTGCAGGTCGTCTTGCCGTTGGTGCCGGTAACGCCGGCAATCCAGAGTTGGCGCGACGGATGCTTGAAAAAATGTTCGGCGATGTGGCCGGCATGGTAACGAAGGCCGGCAACCGGGACGTTCGGCACTTTCCAGTCCGGATGCCACTCGAAACCGGAGGCTTCCCAAACCACGATGACCGCGCCCGCGGCAATCGCCTGCGCGATGAAGTTCCTGCCATCCGCAGCCTCGCCAGGGTAGGCGATGAACAAGTCGCCCGGCTTTACCTTGCGGCTGTCAATGGCCACACCGGTGTATTTGACGCCCAGTGCATCGATCGCCGCCTGCGTCGCGGATGCCGCCAGCACCCGGTCATTGCAATGCGGCGCGGGAGGTGCCGCAGAGCCGATTGATGTCACCACCTGACTCAAACCTCCTCCCGCGGCAGTTCAACGTTCAGCGGCACGATGTCGTTCACGCCGTCAGGAGAAATTCCCAGGATGCGCAACGCACCGGCGGTCACTTCCCGGAAAACGGGCGCCGCAACTTCACCGCCGTAATAATGAACGCCACTCGGCTCGTCGATCATGACTGCGACGACCAGCCGCGGGTTGGACGCGGGGGCAAATCCGACGAAAGACGACATATAGCGGTCGGGCGCGTAACGACCATCGACCAGTTTGTGTACCGTGCCTGTCTTGCCAGCGACGCGATAACCCGTTACCCGCGCCTTTACGGCGGTGCCGCCCGGATGAGTAACGCTCTCGAGCATTGCCCGCACGAGCCGCGCGGTTCGCTCGGATATGACACGCTGGCCCGGCACGGGCGCATCGCGGCGAACAAAGGTCAGTGGCGCAAGAATGCCGTCCGACGCAAAGACCGTATATGCACGCGCAAGCTGCAACAGACTGACCGATATTCCATGTCCATACGACATGGTCGCCTGCTCGATTGGTTTCCAGTCGTCGAAATCGCGCACGAGCCCGGACGCCTCTCCGGGAAACCCTGACTTTGGCGTGGCGCCGAATCCGGCCAGCGTAAATACCTGCCACAAGTCCTGCGCCTCCATCGACAAGGCAATCTTGGCGGACCCGACGTTGGACGATTTCTGAATGACCTGCGATACGGTCAGAATCGGCTGATCGACGTGAACGTCATGTATGGTCCGATTGCCGATTCGCAACCGGCCCGCTTCGATGTCGATGGTTGTTGCCGGATTGAACAAACCGGCTTCGATTGCGGCTGCCGCGGTAAACGGTTTGATCGTTGAACCGGGTTCGAACAAGTCAACGACCGCGCGATTACGAGTGCGTCTGGCCTTGAATGTGTCGCGATTGTTGGGGTTGTAACTAGGCCAGTTCGCGAGCGCCAGTACTTCGCCGCTGGCAACGTCGAGGACTACAATGCTTGCCGCTTTCGCACTGTGCTCAATGGCCGCCCGTTTCAGTTCTCGATAGGCCAGATACTGGATTTTCCGATCGATCGACAGTGCGAGTGGACGCCCATCCTCGGCGGCGCTGTTTCGCTCGACGTCTTCGACGATGCGCCCCAGCCTGTCCTTGATGACGCGGCGGCTGCCAGGCTTGCCGGCAAGCCATTCCTGATACGCGAGTTCGATACCTTCCTGGCCGCGATCGTCAACGCTGGTAAAACCGATTACATGTGCAGCCACGTCACCAGCAGGGTAGTAACGGCGGTACTCGCGCTGCAAGAACACGCCGGGCAGATTCTGGGCCACTACTTCTGCCGCCAACTTGGGCGGCAACTGGCGCTTCAGGTAAACAAACTCGCGTTCTTCTCCCGACAACCGACGGTCGAGTTCTTTACGTGACATACCCAGCATGCGCGCCAGTTTGCCGCGCTGCGAAGCGCTCAGCTCTGCATTCCGCGGCGATGCCCAAACTGACTCAACCGGCGTACTGATCGCGAGGGGGTCGCCGTTGCGGTCAGTGATCGTGCCACGGTTGGCAACAGCCGCAATCGTGCGCTCATAGCGCGACTCGCCGCGGGCCTGGAGAAAATCCTTGTTCAGGCCCTGTAAATAAAGAGCCCGCGCCGCCAACGTCATGAATCCCGCGAACAACAACAACACCAGCACCCGCGCTCGCCACACCGGCAGGCGAGCGCTCAGGGCTGGTTGCGCGCGGGATCTCATGGGTTGGACGGCGCGGGAGGGGGAGGAACCACTCGCACGCGATCTACCGGAGGCACACGCATACCCAATCTCTTTGATGCAACCTGCTCAATGCGCGATTGCATTGCCCAGGTACTCTGTTCCAGCTGCAACTGGCCGAACTCGATTTCCAGATCGCGGCCGCGCTGCTGTTCGTCCTGCAATTCCACGAACAACTTGCGCGCCTGATGCTGCGAGGTGACAACGCTCAGAGCGCACACCAGCAAGCCGGCAAACAACATGACGTTCAAACGCGTCATGCCGCCAACCTTTCTGCAGTGCGCATGATTGCGCTGCGCGCGCGCGGGTTGGCTTCTATTTCCGCATCGTCCGGGCGCACCGGCTTTCCAACCACACGCAGCGTGCCCCGAGGCATTTCGCTCTCCCGCAATGGCAACCGCTTGGGGACTTCAGGCTTGGCCAATCGAACCATGAAGCGCTTGACCATACGGTCTTCCAGTGAATGGAAACTGATAATCACCAGCCGCCCGCCCGGCTTGAGGCAAGCGACACATTGCGGCAACGTCATTTCCAGCTCTTCAAGCTCCTGATTGATGAAAATCCGTATAGCCTGGAAGGTACGCGTCGCCGGATCTTGCCGTGGTTCACGCGTGGGAACGGCTTTTGCCACGATCTCGGCAAGTTGCCTTGTACGTTGGAGAGGCCGCTGCGATCGAGCCGTAACAACCGCTCTTGCAATCTGCTTAGCAAACCGTTCTTCGCCATAATTCCTGATGACCTCCCCGATATCCTTCTCTGTAGCCTGCATCAACCACTCGGCGGCACTCGGCCCGCTTTCCGGGTCCATCCGCATGTCAAGCGGCCCGTCATGCCTGAAACTGAAACCGCGTCGTGCCTCATCAACCTGAGGCGACGACACGCCGAGATCGAGAAGTACGCCGTCTACCCTTTCCACGCCCATCTCGCGCAGCACCGCCGCCAACGCACTGAAACGGGCGCGGCGAACGGTTAACCGCGCGTCGCCCAGATGCATCGCCGCGGCAACCGCCTGCGGATCCCGGTCGAGCGCGACTACCCTGCCCTTCGCTCCGAGGCGCGCCAGAATTTCGCGACTGTGCCCGCCACGACCGAACGTCGCATCAACGTAGATTCCATCAGCCTTGATGTTCAACGCGTCGACAGCCTCCCTGAGCAGTACCGACTTGTGCGAGCCTTGACTCACGGCGTCAATGAACGCGAGCCGAGCCTCACGATGGCAACCCTTTCGAGTTGCGGATCACAACGCAAAGTTCTCCATTCCTGCCGGCAGCTTGCCCGGCTCGGTCTCGATCTGATCGAGCTGCCGATCCCAAGCCTCCTGACTCCACAGTTCGAAATGGCTGCCCTGGCCAACGAGCATCAATTGCTTTTCCAGGCCAGCGAATTTGCGAAGGGCTGGCGATATCAACAGCCGGCCCGCGCCATCGAGCTCAAGCTCTTCAGCAAAGCCGACAAGCAAGCGCTTCCACAACGTCAGCTGTGGATCGAAACTGGAGAACGTCATGATCCGCGCGCGTATCGGCTCCCACGCCGACGCCGGATACAACAACAGGCACTTGTGCGGATGCGCGGTAAGCACTAACTTACCGTCCGGGCCCTCCTGCAAGGGCTGCCGATGCCTGGTCGGCACCGCGAGTCGCCCCTTGGCGTCGAGGTTGAGTCCTGTCGCTCCCTGAAACATGGCTCCCTGATCCGGAAGTATCCGTTTTTAAAGTGTTTCCCACTTTTCCCTACTTTTCCCCACTCTAGGTTAAATAAATTACGAGGTCAAGCCCAAAAAGCGGGGTTTCTTTAGACAGGACAAGGACTTATCAGCCAATCTTTAGTCGCTTATTGACGACACCCACTAATGCTCATCAAAACATAGCGTTATATGATTTACTTAACGTGACATGACGAATATGGGCGCATGCAGGGCCGTTGCGCCGATAACACATTGGGAGGGATCGCCGCGCAGGAGGCGGCGAATAGAAAGCTGGCCTGTAAGCCGGGTTCTGTCTGAGGGTTTCTCAACCCTCGAGGCAGTCATTCATCTGGGCCGGTAGTTACCTGCCGGCTCGAGCGACCTACCCGGGAGCGGCGCGAGCCACGCCATCGCCCCCCTATTTGGTCTTGCTCCGGATGGGGTTTGCCATGCCGCGCGTGTTGCCACGCCCGCGGTGAGCTCTTACCTCACCATTTCACCCTTGCCCGCACCTGCTCGCGCAGGCCGCTGGCGGTATGCTTTCTGTTGCACTTTCCATCGCCTCGCGGCGTCCGGCAGTTAGCCGGCATCCTGCTCTGCGGAGCCCGGACTTTCCTCCGCACAACGATCGTCATGCAGCGACTGCCCGGCCAGCTTTCTGACTGGAGTATCGCCCATTTGCCGGACTCTGCGGAAACAATCGCAACACCTTGCGGACCGGTTCGCGCGCGACCACGGTATCCCGGGGAGCGGTAGACGCTGCAACCGGGGCGCTCAGTCCCGGGCGGAGTCCGGAAACGACCGTCAAGCGACCGGCACAGGCGTGGAAAGCGTCGCAGCGCCTTTCCGCGGAGGGCATGCGGCGGCAGGCACTGCATCACGGCGCGTCCCAACCGGTCAGCGGCAGAATCGACCAGTGCCGGCAGGCACTGTTGCGCTCACCTGACGGGCCGAACCAGCAACGACGCCACTGTTCCGGTGCCGCCTGCCGGGATGTTTGCGCGTAGGGCTCCAGTTCATGACTGGTAGCCGGGGTGCATCGTCATCAAACGTTCGCACAGGCGTCATGCGCCTGTCATCTGGCTGTAGTTTCATACGCGTCAATGTATACAATCGGAACAACTCTCTGGACCTCAGCGAAGACCCGGCAGTAGGGGTTCATCACTACCGCACGATCTGGATATCAGATGTTCATCTGGGCACGCCCGGCTGTCAGGCCGAACGCCTTCTCGATTTCCTCAAGCACCATGAGTCCGATCGCCTTTACCTCGTCGGGGACATCATCGACGGTTGGCAACTGAAACGCCGCTGGTACTGGACCCAGGCCCACAACGACGTCGTTCAGAAGATTCTGCGCAAGGCTCGCAAGGGGACGCGGGTCACCTATATCGCCGGAAACCACGACGAAGGCGCGCGGCAGTTCATCGGGCTCGCTTTCGGCGGTATCGACATCCGCGACGAAGCGGTTCACACCATGGCCGACGGGCGCAAGTTTCTGGTAGTGCATGGCGATCTGTACGACGCCGTAGTGCTTTACGCGAAATGGCTGGCAATCGTCGGTGACCATCTCTACGCATTCATCCTCAAGCTCAACAGATGGTTCAACCACATCCGCGCCAAGCTGGGTTTTGACTACTGGTCGCTTTCGCAATACCTCAAGCACAAAACCAAGAACGCCGTGAACTTCATGACCCAGTTCGAAACAGCCGTCGCGATGGAGGCCCGCAAGCGCGGCTTTCAGGGCGTGGTCTGCGGTCACATTCACCGGCCGCAAATCAGGCAAATCAACGGCATCACCTATTGCAACGACGGCGACTGGGTAGAAAGCCTGTCGGCTCTTGTCGAAACCTTCGAAGGCGAACTCAGGATTGTCGAGTGGCTTCGGGACCCTTCGACCGAAACGTCGATCACTAAACCGTCAGCGGAGATGGAAACAACGACATGAAGATCATGATCATCACGGACGCCTGGAAGCCGCAGGTCAACGGCGTCGTCACGACACTGGGAAAAATTGGCGAGGGGTTGCGCAATATCGGGCATGAAGTCCACTTCCTTACGCCGCTGGATTTCAAATCCGTTCCGTGTCCCACCTACCCGGAAATACGGCTAAGCCTGTTCGTCTCCGCGAAGATCAGAAAGACAATCGAAACGTTTGCACCTGATGCCATTCACATCGCCACCGAAGGGCCGCTCGGCATCGCCGCGCGGCGCTACTGTCTCGCTCACGGGCTGGCGTTCACCACCGCCTTCCATACCCGCTTCGCCGAGTACGTTCACGCCCGCTTACGCATACCGGTCAATTTCACCTACAGTTGGTTGCGCCGCTTCCACACGCCATCGCAGGCGGTAATGGTTCCGACGCCAGCCGTGCGACACGAACTCGATACGCGTGGATTCAACAACACCGTGCTGTGGACGCGCGGTGTCGATACGGAAACGTTTTCACCCGGCGACCGCAACAAACTCGGCAACGAACGGCCGATTTTCCTGTACGTCGGCCGCGTCGCAGTGGAGAAAAACATCGAAGCCTTTCTCGAACTCGATTTGCCGGGACCGAAATGGGTCGTCGGCGAAGGACCAAGCCGCGCCAAGCTGGAACGCAAATACCCCGATGTCAGTTTCCAGGGGATCAAGACGCCCAAAGAACTTGCGCACTACTACGGCTCGGCCGACGTCTGCGTCTTTCCCAGCCTCACCGACACCTTCGGCCTGGTGATGCTGGAATCACTGGCCTGCGGCACGCCTGTGGCCGCTTTTCCAGTACACGGCCCGATCGACGTCATTGGCGACAGCGGCGCCGGCGCACTGGACAATGACTTGCGCGCCGCCTGCCTGAAAGCGCTGGACATCGACCGCGGCCACGCCCGCGCCTACGCCGAGAAGTTTTCCTGGAACGAATCCATCCGGCAGTTTGAAAGCTACCTCACCCCCGCTCAAACCGCCTTGGCAGGGCAGGCTGCCTGAAATAACGATATGGCGGAACGAATCGCGCAAGTGATCACCGCTGTAAGCCCTCCGCCCGCACCACTTTCTCGTTGAGCCGACTTCCCGACCTGCGTCATTCGCCGGTCTGCGACAGACGCCACGCCGTCGCGCCGCCTGCACGCAAGGGAACCAGTTCGCCGCCGGAATACGGATAATTTGCCGGCACCGGAGATGGCGCTTTCTCCAATGTAATGCTGGTGGTGTTGCGCGGCAGCCGGTAAAAGTCGGCTCCATGAAAACTGGCGAAGGCTTCCAGCCTGTCAAGCGCTCCGGCCGCTTCGAATACTTCGGCATAGAACTCGAGTGCGGCGTGCGCAGTGTAAACACCGGCGCAACCACAGTCCGATTCCTTGGTGCTGCGCTCGTGCGGCGCGCTGTCGGTACCCAGAAAGAACTTCGTGTTGCCCGAGGTGGCCGCCTGCACAAGGGCCTGGCGATGCTGTTCTCGCTTGAGCACCGGCAGGCAATAATGGTGCGGACGGATGCCGCCCTGGAAAATTGCATTACGGTTCAACAAGAGATGGTGCGCGGTAATGGTTGCGGCGACGTTGTCCGGCGCATTGCGCACGAACTCGGCTGCGTGCGAAGTGGTGATGTGCTCGAGCACAATCCTGAGCCCGGGAAAGCGCGCCACCAACCCGGTCAATTCACGTTCGATAAACGTCCTCTCGCGGTCAAAAACATCCACGGCAGGATCGGTAACTTCGCCATGAATCAGCAACGGCAAGCCCTCCTCCGCCATCGCCTCGAGCGTTTCGGCGCAGTTGCCAATGTCGCTAACGCCGGAATCCGAGTTAGTGGTAGCCCCTGCCGGGTAATACTTGACCGCAAAGACAACGCCACTGGCTTTCGCTCGCCGGATCTCTGCTGCCGCCGTATTGTCCGTCAGGTAAAGCGTCATCAGGGGCTGGAAGGCACTGCCGCCAGGCAGTACGCGCATGATGCGATCGCGATAAGCTTGCGCAAGACCGGTGTCAACGACCGGCGGCTTGAGATTGGGCATGATGATGGCGCGCGCAAATTGCGACGCCGTATGCGGAACAACCGTGCGCAGCGCATCGCCATCGCGTACATGCAGATGCCAGTCGTCAGGCGTGGTGATGGTGATTCGATCCATAAGCTTTTTCTGTTTCAGTGATTGCCCGCTTCGTGCCCGGTACGCCGGCACTCATGCGGAACAAGCCGCCGCCCTGGCGGCAGAACAAGAAGATTTACAAAAGTTTCCTGCAAAGATTTCCTGAAACCATCTGGTCGCAGGCCAATCCGGGACAATTATGCCGAGCCATACAACCCGTATACCCCGCGCCGTATCCCTCTCCGCCGATCATGAACATACATGAGGCCGCGCCTTACTCCCCGGCATTCGTTCCGCGCTCCTCAGCGAGTTGCAGCGCACGGCGATAGAGCGCGTTCTTGCGCCCCCCGGTAATTTCAACCGTCAGCGCGACAGCTTTCTTCAGCGGCAATTCGGGCACCAGCAGGGCCAGCACGCGTTCGCCCTCCATGGCTTCTTCATTATTATCCGACGGTTGCGCCGGATCCACGACCAGCACGAATTCACCCCTCACGCGCTCCGGACTACCCTCCAGCCAGGCCCGGGCTTCTCCCATTGCGCAGGCGTGAACCTCTTCGTACAGCTTGGTCAGTTCGCGACACAGCACGATGTGGCGATCGCAGCCTAGAATCTGCGCCAGATCATCGACGGTTTCGATGATCCGGTGCGGCGCCTCATAGAAAACCAATGTCGCCGCTACATTTGCAAGCTGTTCGATTGACTTGCGTCGCTCACTACTTCTGGCCGGCAAAAACCCGCAGAACAGCACCCGCGGACACCGCCTTCCGCTAACTGACAAGGCAGCCGTCAAAGCGCTCGCGCCCGGAACCGGCACCACCGCAAAGCCCTGTTCACGCGCTCTCGCCACAGCTTCAGAACCTGGATCACTGATGGCCGGCGTGCCAGCATCGGTAGTCAAAGCGACAGAGTTACCTGCCGCAAGCAACTTGACGATGCCTGCTGCCGATTGCCGTTCATTGTGCTCGTGCGATGCGATCACGCGTGCCTTGATCCCCAGTTGCCCGAGGAGCCTGGCGCATACTCGCGTATCCTCGGCAACGACAATGTCCGCACTGCTCAGTATGTCGAGCGCGCGCAATGAAATATCGCGCAGATTTCCGATCGGCGTTGCCACCACATATAATGTGGCATCTCTCGCTTCTTCAACCACCTTATGCAACGTCGTCTTGTCCTCGGGGTACTGCTCACGGCGCTACTATACTTTGCGGCCACGGGCATATCCACTTTCGACGCCCGGGCGATGGGATGGCAACTCCCCCAGAACCAACCTCCGCAAGTCACGCAACCGTCGGAAGAACCCGCTGACGAAACTTCTCCTCAAACCGGCGGGGAAGCTGCAGGGCAGCCCCCCGAAACAGGGCTCGGGCAAAGTTACGGTCAGCCCGGCGAGGCACCCGCCGGACGTGCCCCGGTGGAAGAGCGTTCCGTCTTCGCGCGATCCCATATCGGAGTCATACTCCCGCTTCAGTCGAGCGAGTTCGGGCGCCTCGCCGAACAGGTAAGACTGGGCATCGTAACCGCGGCGGATGTCGCGTCGTCCACCGCACTGCCGATCACTGTGTACTCCACGACCTCCGATACGCGGCGCATCCTCGAAGCCTATGAGAAGGCGGTGGCGAGCGGTGCCCGCGCCATTATCGGACCTTTGACCCGCGATGGCGTTTCGGCAGTCGCGCGCAATTCAATCGTTTCGGTGCCGACTATCGTCCTGAATGCACCTGACGCCAGCATCATCATGCCGCGGGAGATGTACGTATTCGGCCTGCAAATCGAGGCACAAGCGGAACAGGTTGCGCAACTGGCGTTTGATCATGGCGGGCGCAAGGCGCTTCTGGTCACCGGAGAAACCGCACTTGGCCGGCGTATCGCCGGTGCGTTTACGCAAAAATGGCGGAAACTGCAAGGCGACATCGCCGACGAATTCGTCTATTCGACCGACGCCAGCGCACTGACAGCACTGCGCGAACTAATCACCACAACCGTAGCCGATGTAGTATTTCTGGCGATGAACGCACCTCGCGCGCGCTTCATTCGCACTTACCTGGGCACACAATTGCCGATCTATGCGACTTCTCTGGTGTACGCATCGAACTCGGACCGGCTGCAGCTATATGACCTGGATGGCGTTCGCTTCATGGACATGCCCTGGTTACTCGAACAGGACCACCCGGCGGTGATGACTTATCAGCGCATCAGAATGGAATCGAATGCGCTCGACGAGGAACGCTTCTACGCGCTCGGGATCGACGCCTATCGCATCGCCCAGGCGCTGTTGACCGGCAACGGCGCGAAACCGGAAATTGACGGCGTCACCGGCAGAATCACCCTAGATGGGCAACATTTTTCGCGCGCGCTCACACCGGCCTACTTTTCGTACGGCCGGACGCGCCTGTTTACCGAGGAGCCCGGCCAGGGACAATGACCAGCGGCGGCGAAGCCGAACAACTGGCTTTCGATTACTTGCGGCGCCATGGCCTGACCGCGGTCGAACGAAATTACCGTTGCCGCTTTGGCGAAATCGACCTGATCATGCGCGATGGCCAGACGCTGGTGTTTGTCGAGGTTCGCATGCGCGCATCCAATGCCTTTGGAGGTGCACCGGAAAGCATCGATGCGCGCAAGCAGCGCAAGCTTCTGGCCACCGCGCGCCACTATATGGGTGCGCAGGGCAGAATTCCGGTTTGCCGCTTCGACGTAGTGTTGCTGAATGGCGACAGTCGCATTCAATGGATTCCAAACGCGTTCGGCGAGTGAAATCGTATGCGTTTAATGCGTGGCTTTATGCAATAATCGGCGCCGACAGGAACTCTGCCGATATACGATGGATCTCGTCGCAAGAATCAACAGTCAGTTCACCGAAAGCGCGCAGGTCAAGCTGAACGCGATGGAAGTGCTCGCACAACCGCTCGCCAGGGCCGGGCAATTGATGGCCGCCTGCCTGAAAGGCGGAGGAAAGATACTCGCGTGCGGGAACGGCGGATCGGCCGGCGATGCGCAGCATTTCTCCGCGGAGTTGCTGAACCGGTTCGAAATGGAGCGTCCGCCGCTTGCCGCGATCGCTCTGACTACCGATTCGTCAACGCTGACCTCGATCGCAAACGACTACAGTTACGACGAGGTTTTTTCCAAGCAGGTGACCGGGCTCGGCCGCGAAGGCGACGTGCTGCTCGCCATATCGACCAGCGGAAATTCGCCCAATGTGTTGCGAGCCATAGAGGCCGCCCACGCGCGCGGCATGAGAGTCGTCGCGCTTACCGGCAAGCAAGGAGGAAAAATGTCCGGCTTGCTGGCAGACGGCGACATCAACCTGTGCGTGCCCGCCAACAGCACGGCACGAATACAGGAAGTCCATCTAATCTGTCTGCACTGCATGTGCGACGTAATCGACTGTCTATTATTGGGAGTCAAACAATGAAAGTGGCGTATTTTTTGGCATCATCTCTGGCGCTTGCGGCGCTGTTGCTCCTGCAGGGATGTCCAGCGTTGGTTGTGGGCGCCGGCGTAGGCGTCGCGGTAGTCGCCAACGATCGCAGGAGCAGCGGAACGCAGCTCGAGGACCAGGTCATCGAGACAAAGATCTCGAACAGCGTTGCTGAGGCATACAAGGAAGAAAAACTGCGCGTCAGCGCAATCAGTTACAACCGGGTTGTGCTGCTGGTAGGCCAGGTACCAAGCGAAGAAATAAAGAGCGACGTCGGGTTGATCGCGCTCGAAACACCGAACGTGCGCTACGTGCAGAACGAAATCGCGATCGCCGGTGCGAGCTCGTTTGTTTCACGCAGCAGCGATGCCCTGCTGACCAGCAAGGTAAAGAGCCGCCTGGCGGGTAACGACGATGTCGCAACCAATCACGTCAAGGTTGTCACCAACAACAGCACCGTATATCTGATGGGCATGGTGACTCGCGCAGAAGCGGCCGCCGCCACCGACACCGCCGCGACAACCAGTGGCGTACAGCGGGTCGTCAAGGTGTTCGAGTACCTGGACTGATTGGCGCCGGGAGTTCACCGGCTCTGCCTCAGCGGCGGGAACGGCTCTGCGAGCGAACTGCGGAGTAGATCGCCAGCGACTTCTTTCGGGAAACGGCATGGTCAACGACCGGAGCGGGGTACGTCTCTCCGATCAGGCAGCCGCTCGAGCGCTGGATATCCAGCGGCATCTTCCACGGCTCGTGGATATACTTTTCCGGCACGCCGGCAAGTTCCGGCATCTGCATGCGGATAAAGCGGCCTTCAGGATCAAATCGCCGTGACTGGGTCACCGGATTGAAAATGCGGAAATAGGGTTGCGCGTCACAACCGGTTGACGCGCACCATTGCCACCCGCCGTTGTTGGCCGCAAGATCAAAATCGTTGAGACACTGCGCGAAATATCGCTCGCCCCAGCGCCAGTCGACATGCAGGTCTTTTACCAGAAATGACGCGCTGAGCATGCGCAGCCGATTGTGCATGTACCCGCTCGAATTCAGCTGACGCATGGCCGCGTCCACCAGCGGATAACCGGTTGCCGCGTTGCACCAGCTGTGGAAATGGCTTTCCCGATTTTCGAACTTCAGCGCGTCGTACTCGCTACGGAAGGCGCTCCCGGCCACGTGGGGAAAATTAAACAGGATCGAAAAGTAGAACTCCCTCCAGATCAATTCGGATAACCAGACGGCGGCGCCAGCCCTTGCGCCGGCATCGGCGTCCAGCGCGATTGCGGTTCGCACCAGTTCACGGATCGAAATGGTTCCGAATCTCAGATGAACCGATAACAGCGAGGGGCCCACCATGGCCGGATAGTCACGGCGCTCGGCGTACGCACTGACCCGGCCGAGAAAATCCTCAAACAATAGTCGGGCTCCGCTCTCACCGGCCGGAATGCCTAGGTTGGTGAGGTTGGTCCGGGCAAAGCCAATGTCTTCCAGGTCCGGGAGCGGCGGCGCATTCCCGGGGGACAGGGCCTGCGCGCGGTCGGCGACCGGGTGAGGCTCGCTATCGCGCCGGCCTACCCGCGCCAACCACGCTCTCTTGTATGGAGTGAACACGACGTAGGGACTGTCCTGCGCGTTCAGGATCTCGGACTTCTCGAAGATCACCTGGTCTTTGAACGAGTGCAGCACCCGTTGTTCGGCAGCGAGGCGTTCGGCGACATCGTGGTCGCGCGCAATAGCGATTGGCTCGTAATCGTGATTGACGTATACGGCCTGTACATCATGGCTGCGTGCAAAATCCGGCACTTCCGAGCGGGCCCGTCCATGCAACACATGCAAATCCCCGCCCAAACGGCGCAGCGTCGATTTCAGTTCGACGAGACTGTGCCAGATGAATTCGACGCGGCGATCGTCCTTGCGCTCGAGCGCATCCAGTATTTCGGTATCAAACACGAAGATGCAGTAGACCTCCCGCGCCTCGGCCAGCGCATGGCTCAAGGCGGCATGGTCTTCAGCGCGCAAATCGCGCCGGAACCAGACGAGGGCCCGATCGTAGCGCTTCATGCTGCGGCTGTGCCCGGGGACCAGTACGGCCCACCAGCGTCGCGGAGGCGGATTGCGCCGGCTCCGGTCTTGCCGTGCGCGTCAAAAAGTTCAGCCCGGGCCAGCACCGGTACCGCTCTTTCGAGCAGGCAACCGCCGTGCTCGAACCGGGTTGGGAATGGGGAAAGTCCCGGATCGAATCGATCGATATGCCTGCTGGCCTGGGCTGAAACAAATCCTCTCACGCGAACAAGCGGCCCGAGCGCCCAACCATGACTACGCACTGCACCCGGATACGGACTCATTTCGCCCTCACCCCGCTGCCTAGGCCAGCTTTTTCCGTAACCAGGCGATCAACCAGCCAATGACCGGAAGTTTTGCGTAAAGCTCCTCGCCGGTATCCCAGTAATCGCGATGATAGGTAACCTTGCCGGCCGCATTGAATCGAATGTGGCTTACCCCGCGAATCAACTGATCAGGACCGCCGCGCATCGCGCCGCTGCGAAAGCGCATGTCCCAGACGAGGAATCCGTCGCTGTCCGAACCTGACCACTGATGCACGACAAAACGGGGTTCCTCGATTCGCCGGTACATGTCGCGGAAAATCTCCTTGATATGACCGATGCCATTCATCTCGTTAAATGGATCCTTGAAGTAGGCGTTCGCCGCGTACACTTCGTCCAGACCATCGACCGTATCCGGCGACAAGCCCTCATAGAAGGAAATCAGCGCGTCAACATGTGCGGCCCGCATCTTTATAGACCTGTGATCCGGTGAACAAGCGGGAAGAATAACCGGTACGGAAGCAGGCGCAGCAGCTTCATCATCCAGGTGAAGCGTTTCGGGAAATGAATCTCGAACTCGCCACGTTCAAACCCGCGCACCATCTGGGAGGCCGCTTCTTCCACGGTAATCAACGCCGGCATTTCGAAGTCGTTACGATCGGTCAGCGGCGTGCGCACAAACCCGGGACTCACAAGATAGACGCTCACGCCCTTGGGCCTTAGGTCCAGATACAGGGTTTCGCAAAAGTTCGTCAGCGCGGCTTTGCTGGCCCCGTAGGCAAGACCGGTCGGGAGCCCACGATAGCCGGCAACGCTCGATACGACAGCGATGCCGCCTTCTCCGCGCGATACCAGATCAGGAATGACCCGCGCCAAAGTCCGGAACGCGCCAAACACGTTCACCTGGAAAAGCGCTTCGGCATCGTTCGCATCGAAATCCCAGGCCCTGACGGGCACATGCGTGCCCGCAACCAGTACTACAAGGTCGATGCCGGACCATTGTGCATTGATCCGGGCATGGGCGGAGTCGATGTCAAACTGATTGGTCACGTCGGCCGGCACCACCAGGCTTTGCATTGGATCGTATTGACGTGCCAGGGCTTCGAGCGCTTCCTTATTTCGCGCGGAAAGGGCCACGCGTGCGCCGCGCTCGAGCAAGGCTTCAGCAAGCGCCTTGCCGATACCACTGCTCGCGCCGAGCACCCAGACACGCTGACGGCTCCAGTCGCGGATGCGATTATTCAATGACACGGTCGCTCAGTCCTTCTTGCGGAACGACAACGTGACCTCGCCAACGCGGAAACCGAACTTGCGCATCTCCGATCGGTTCAACATCACCTTGTCATCGACGAGGAACATCCAGTCGTCAAAATCCATGTGCCACGTCTTGCCATCGACTTCGAGCGCCAGCACATAACGCCAGCGCAGCGCGTTACCGAAAGCCTCTCCTCTGGCCTCGCCAACGACGTCTCCCGCAGTGCCGATGTAGTTGTGTTCGTCGATCCGGGTGATAGTCCAGACGCGGCGCTGCGTCGTTCCGTCCGAGTAGACGAAATCCTCCTCCAGCGTACCAACGTCTCCGCTCCAACTCCCCTTGATTGCGACGTTGAAGCGCTTGATCACTTCCCCCGAGCGATCCTGAAACATGCCTTGCGCCTCGATGTCGCCATTGAAGTATTCCCGCAGGTCGAGCACCGGTTGCTCGTCTCTATAGCTTTCCACGCGCGGCGCTGCACATCCCGCGATCAGCGTTACCGTGGCAAGCAACCACGCCAATAACCCCACCCTGGTCATACTCTCCCTTCCGTCGCAAGTGCCGCTGAATCGGCCTGCCCGAGATCAATTGGCGCCAGCCACAAGGCCGCACCGCCCAGCAGTTTTATCGCACATGGTAAAAGCGCGTAAGTTGCGGACAGCGCAAGCACGCCCTCACCGGACGAACCAGGCTGATAACCGAGATAGGCCAGCAGCGGCAGTGCAATGCCGGCTGCCGCCGCAAGATTCAGCTTCTCGATCATTTGCCAGAGCCCGAAATACGCGCCGTTGGCTCCCGGCTCATTGCCGCCGCGGTCAACCAGATCGGCAAGAATTGACGGCGGCAGAGCCAGTTCGGCGCCATAAGCAATGCCCGACAACATACATACAGCGGCAAACGCCAGTGCATCGCCGGGACCCAGCGCAAACGCCCAGACGAATGCGGCCACAGCCATCAACATGCCGACCAGCCAGGCGTTCTTCTTTCCGGTTCTGCGCGAGACTGCGACCCACGCCGGCATGGCGAGAGCGCCGGAAAGAAAATAGACGGCGAGAAACAACCCGGAAAGATGGGAAGCGCGAAGGACGTCGTCGACAAAGAACAGGATCAAGGTGGCGGGTATCGCCCCGGCCACGCCGCTTGGTATGGTTACGGCCAGAAGCCAGCGGAACTCGCGATGCCGGAATGGGGCAAACATCGCGCGCCAGGTGTTCTCGCCAACCGCTTTCGCCGGCACCGGGCGCGGTGTCAGTTTCAGCGTCAAGAGCGAACAAACCAACAGCACGGGAACGAACACCAGACTGAACTGCACTACGCCCGCGACGGCACCGCCCGCTTCACCATCGGTTGACATTGCCGGCGGGCGCTGCGCCAGCAACTCGGGCAAGGTCGCCGCCAGCATCACGCCGACGATGCCAAATGCCGCACGGGCCGCACTCACCCTCGTCCGGCCATGGTAATCCGCCGACAGTTCCGCTCCGATGGCGAGATAGCTGATCGACGCAGCGCTGAAGCCGAAATAGACGACGATCAGCGAGATCGCCAGCCACAAGGAAACCGCTACGGGCCCGGAAACCGGCGGTTGAAACAAGGCGACAAAGCCGATTGCCAGCAGCGGAACCCCGAGCAGAATCAGCGAAAACCTGCCTTGCCTCGCGCCGCCGGCGGCGCGATCGCTGAAGTAACCGAGCAACGGGTCCTGGACCGCATCCAACAAGCGTGCGGCAAACAGTATGGCCCCGACCCAGGCAAGCGGAGCGCCCAGCGTGGTCGCATAGTAATTCGGGACGTGTACATAAATGGGCAGGGCTGCCATCGCCAGCGGCATGGCAAGCAACGAATACCCGAACAAAGCGCGACGCGGCAGCATTATTGGCCACTCGCCGATGCGATTCGGAAACGAGACACGGGCAATGTCGCGAATGGCCTGCTAACCGGCTTGGACCTGTTTCTCATGCGTTGCCCGGACGGCGATGCCGGCCTCAGTTCTGACCGATGAGTGATTCGCGCAAACCGGGTTCGCGCGTTCTCGGATCGAGCCAGATGGAAAAAAACGCGTTCGCGAAACCGGCATCCGCAACGACACCGGCAAAACGCCCGTTGTGATAGAACTCTGCACCGACACCCGGAAGGTTGACCCCGGTGAGCCGATCCCCTTTGCGGATGTCGGGGAAAACCCGCTCCATCTCGCGTGACCACCGCTCGATCTGCGCGTCGTCATCAAACCCCAGTCTTTGCATTTCCTTCAAACTGGTGCTTACCAGGCGATGGGCCGGGATGTTGCGGGCATAACGAATGTCGAGAGCAAATTCGCTGCGCACGCTCACCGAGTTGTCGCGCGTCCACAGGGCGGCATCATAAATATGCAGTCCCAGCCATCGCAGACGCCCTTCTCCAACCGGACGCAATTCCGGCGACTTTCCGATCACGGCTTCAGGCAAGGGCGGTATCGCCTGCGAATACAGCGGAACCAACAGCGCCAGCAAGAGAAACACTCTAGTCATGGGTCAACTCCATTTGTGCAACATCGATACTGCCTGCGCGGAAACCGGCTTCGCAGTAGGCAAGATAAAAATTCCACAAGCGCTCGAAGCGATCGTCGAACCCGAGCCGCTTCAGCGACGGAGCGGCCTGGTTGTAGCGCTCGCGCCAAATACGCAGTGTTTGCGCATAGTCCAGTCCGAAGAAATATCGATCGCTAACGCTCAAACCCGCCGCTGCCGCATGCCTGGCGAACCCGGCCGATGACGGCAACATGCCTCCCGGGAACACGTACTGCTGAATGAAGTCGGTACCGCGGCGATAACTGTCGAACAGTTCATCGGCAATGACGATGGTCTGTATCAGGGCACGGCCTCCTTGGCGCAGCCTGTCCCGGACAACGCCGAAGTAGCCCGCCCAGTAAGCCTCGCCAACCGCTTCGAACATTTCGATGGAAACGACGAAATCGAACTGTCCCTTAACGTCGCGGTAATCGCAGAGCTGTGCCGACACCTGGTGTTCGATACCGGCACTATTGAATCGCTCGCGGCAAAACCGGAGTTGCTCGTTCGACAGCGTGATGCCATGGACCGACGCACCCCGCTCGCGCGCGGCGACCTCGGCGAAACCACCCCATCCGCATCCGATCTCGAGGATGCGATCGCCCGGTTGGACGTCAAGCTGGTCAAGGATTCTGCGATACTTGGCAAGCTGTGACTGTTCGAGGCCGCGCTCCGGTTTACCCTCGAACATCGCAGATGAGTAAGACATCGTCCCATCCAGCCACGCCCGGTAGAATTCATTTCCCAGATCGTAGTGCGCGTGGATGTTACGGCGCGCGTTTCCGCGGGTGTTGCTGCGTATCAAATGGCGTAACCGATACAGCAACGTGCCCCACCACTTGCCGTGCAAGGCACGCTCCAGGGCGGCGCGGTTTCGCGCCGCGACTTCAAGAAGCGCGGCCAGGTCCGAAGTTTCCCACCGGCGCGACAGGAATGCTTCGGCAAAGCCGATATCCCCGGCCTTGAGGATATCAGCGCAAACCGCCCAATCGTTGATGCGCAGCGACGCTTCTGCCCCGGGTGCCTCTCCATTGAAGACAAGGCGCTCGCCCTCGGGAGTGGTCAATTCGACACGCCCGAATTGCAGCCGCGAAAGCAATGAAAACAGAACGCGTCCGGCTCGCGGCATCGCCGGCAATCTGTGACCAAGCGACAGTTCCCCTGGCTTCATCTTGTCGTCTCCTGTTCTGGCGGAAGCGGCTTGGCCACAAAGGGCACACCACCAATCCAGAGTTTGAATGCCTGCCAGTGAATGCGGACCATTACGCCCAGCGTCATCCACGGGTAAAGCACAAAGGCTCGAAGCAAACCACCGAGGCTGAACGCCGACGCGCGCCCCCAGATCGAGGTCAGCAACAACCGCCCGTCCCCATCGTCATAGTCGATCTTTACGTCGCAGCCGGAAGCACTCGATCTGAAGCGGAAAGCGTACTTCCCGGAAACATCGCAAAACGGCGATACGTGAAAGACCTTGCGCGCGTCGAGAATGTCGTCGTCACCGATCACCGCTCCGTCCGGACGAGTCAACAAATAGTTGTGGTGCTCACCGAAGGTGTTGTTGACCTCGCAAACAATCGCTCGCAGTCCACCGTTGCGGTCGTGGCACAACCAGAAGCTGACTGGATTGAAGACATACCCAAGCACCCTCGGAAAGGCCTGCAACACCACCTCACCATCGGCCGCTTTCACGCCTTCGCGTGCCAGTAACCGGCGTATCCAGGCCAGCGGCGCTGATCCGTCCCGCGCCCCGTGATCGGAAAAATGAAACGAGAAGACGTTCCAGCGATTGACCGAGAACAAAGGCTTGCGGATACGGTCGAGCTGCGTCAATGGCAGGCGCATGAAGAAGACGCGGTAACGAAACACGTTGCGTCGCGGCCGCAAACGCGCATGCATGACGCCGCCAAAGAAGATCTGCGGTTTCACGCAGCTCCCCTGAACTCGGATTCCATCTCCTGCGTGCCCTGCCAGGGCGCGCTTACACCCATCGCATTTACCACCTTCAACGCCGAGCGCAGTCCGTCTTCGTGAAAACCGTAGCCGGTCCAGGCCCCGCAGAACCACGTTCTGTTAACCCCCTGAACCTGTGGTAACGCGCGCTGCGCATCGATCGCAGCGGCATCGAAAACCGGATGCGCGTATTCAAAGCGGCGGATCACTGAATCTGCGCGCGGCTCGTGAATCGGGTTAAGCGTCACCAGGACCGGCTGCATGAACGGGAGCGGCTGCAGCCGGTTGAGAAGATAACTCACGCTGACCGGACGGCCATCCGGGCCGCTGCTCCCGGCGACGTAGTTCCACGCAGCCCAGGCTTCGGGAGAACGCGGCAGAAGCGAAGTGTCTGTGTGCAGTACCGCGTGGTTTTTCTGGTATCCGACGCGCGCCAGAACCGCTCGTTCCGCCGGAGAGGCATCACTGAGCATTTTCAGCGTCTGGTCACTATGGCAGGCAAACACGATCTGCGCGAAGTCTTCGGTTCCGCCCCGCTGCGCCGAAACACGCACGCCGTCGGGTGTGCGTGTCACCGAAGCAACTGGCGCGGCGAGGCGCACGTCGTCGATGCCGGAAGCGAGTCTGCGCACATACTCGCGCCCGCCGCCTCGTACCGTCTTCCATACAGGGCGGTTCGAAATACTCAGCAAACCGTGGTTGTGGCAAAAGCGAAAGAATGTCTCTGCCGGGTATTCGAGCATTTGCCGTGTGGGGCACGACCAGATCGCGCCGCTCATCGGCAACAGGTACCACTCCTGGAATGCGCGCCCGAAACCACGACGGTCCAGAAAATCCCCCAGCGAACCATCGCATCCAACGCCACTCAGCAGCGCCTGTGTGGTTTCTCGATTGAAGCGCAGGATTTCTTTCAACATCCGCCAGAACTCGAGATTCACCAGGTTTCGCTTCTGCGCAAACACAGTTGCCAGATTGCTTCCCGCCCACTCCAGCTTTTCCTCATCCACGCGAACGCTGAAAGACATCTCGCTATCGGAATGCGGCACACCCAGATGCTCGAACATCGCCACCAGGTTGGGATAAGTACGATCGTTGAACACGAGAAATCCGGTATCTACCGGAGCAGTAACACCGTTCACGGTCGCGTCAACGGTATTGGTGTGCCCTCCCAGGTAGTCATTCGCTTCGAAAAGCGTTACCCGGTGCCGCTTCGACAGCAGCCAAGCTGCGGACAGGCCCGAAATCCCGGCCCCGATGACGGCAATTCTTTTGTCACTGGTCATTTCTGCCACCGGACGCCGATTGGGCCAACGCGCAGTCCGCAGCCGGCCGCTTCAAAAGCGTTTTCTTGCCAGCGAGTACGCTCGTACAGCGCATGGAATCTGAAGCGCGTTCAGGAACAGGCATGACCGGCCCCGGAAAGACGTCCATTGCCGAAATTTTCGTCCGACCGCTCGCCGGAATTGACCGCCGGCGCCTCGATGTCGGGAGCGCCCCCCAAAGCGCCGACAGGATGCAGTTGCACCCAGGGGTTCAGGCTCGCCGGACCGGTATCGCTTACAGCCTGGACATGTGAATCGAGGTAGAACAGGAGTTCCGCGTCTATTGCAGCGCCCTGCGCTGCCGGTCCTTCTGCCAAATCAGGCGCGCGGCTGAACTGCCTGCTTGCCGCCAGGCGCGGCCGGGCAAGGGCGGAAGGGGAATCGTTCAGACCAAGGGGGACGAATTGCCCCGGCCGGGACGCAACGGGACCACAGTCAAGGCCCAGCTGCGGCGCAATGCCCGGCTGCGGCGCAATATATAGAAGCGCGATCAATAAGGTAGTCATAGTTTGTCCTAGTCAAAACGACGATTTATTGATAAGATAGCCCTCATATCACAAAACGTCAACTGTTTGTCTAGGACAATATGGACTATGACTGTCAATACGGACCAGCATCCTGAAATGATCCTGCTCAATATCAGCGCGGTAGAGCGCGATACAGGCTTGTCGAAGGACACTCTGCGCATTTGGGAGCGCCGTTATGATTTTCCGCGCCCGCTGCGCGACCAGAACGGGGACCGCGCCTACACGCCGGAGCAAGTTGCGAAACTCCAGATAATCAAGCGCTTGCTTGATCAAGGCCATCGCCCCGGCAAGATCATGCGGCTCGACGAGGAACAACTCGCCAAACTAGCCGCGAGACCGGCTGCCGAGGTTGCCCCGCGCCAGGACATTGAACTGTATCTGCGTCTGCTCAGGTCGCATCAGTCCCGGGAACTGCGGCGGCAACTGTCCCAAGCCATGGTACGGCACGGTTTGCAGCGGTTCATTGTCGATACCGTCGCGCCACTGAACGAGGCAGTTGGCGAGGCCTGGATGCGCGGTGAAATCGCCATTTTCGAAGAACACCTCTATACCGAGTTGATGCAGGGCCTGATCCGCAACTCGATCACGGCGCTGCAATCCCAGGGTAATGCGCCGCGCGTCCTGCTGACATCACTGCCCAACGAGCCGCACAGTCTTGGCTTGTTGATGGTCGAGGCCATGCTCGCGGCGGAGAACGCGCACTGCATTCCGCTTGGAACGGAGACCCCGGTGACGGAAATCGTGCATGCAGCCGAGGCACACCGGGCAAATATCGTAGCCCTGTCGTTTAGCGGCGCGTATCCGGAGTCCAAAGCGGTCGAGGCCCTCAGGGAACTGCGAGCGATGCTTCCCGGTAGCGTACTCCTGTGCGCTGGAGGCGCAGGCGTGGCGCGCATCCGGCGTCGCCTCGACGACATCCAACTCATTGCCAATCTGGAAAAGATGTGCGAAGTTGCGAAAAAATGGCGGGCCGACCATGCCCGTTACTGAATAAGGCATTCAAGCCAGCAGGCCCGCGCCGGGATGGAATCCCGGTCCGTTTTTGTTGTCACAGCCGGGTCACATGCGATGATGCATCGCAAAACGGTAAAATTCACTTCTATGAAAACAGACATGCTTTATCCGGAGTTGTTCAGACAATTCGAGGCGTTGCGGTGGAATCTCGACGCCGACATTCCATGGCCTGACTTCCAGGGCGACAAACTGTCCGACGAACAGGCGCTGACGATCAAGATGAACGCAATCACGGAATGGGCTGCCCTGCCCGCGACCGAGATGTTCCTGCGGGACAATCGCGATGACAGCGATTTTTGCGCTTTTATGTCAGTCTGGTTCTACGAGGAGCAGAAGCACTCGCTGGTGCTGATGGAGTATCTGCGCCGCTTCCGCCCGGAGCTGCTGCCGACCGAGGAAGAATTACACGCGGTTCGCTTCGAGTTCGACTCCGCTCCTCCGCTCGAAACCCTGATGCTGCATTTCTGCGGCGAGATTCGCCTCAACCACTGGTACCGCTGTGCAGCACAGTGGCATACCGAACCGGTGATACGCCATATATATGAGGTTATTTCAAAGGATGAGGCGCGCCACGGCGGAGCATATCTGCGCTACATGAAGAAAGCCGTCGAACAGGCGGGCGACGCCGCTCGCGCCGCGTTCGCGAAAGTCGGCGTCCTGATGGCATCGAGCAAGCGCAACCGAAAACCCCTGCATCCGACCAATCTTCATGTAAACAAGGGCCTGTTCCCGAATGACACGGTCCAGAGCCGTCTGCCAGACCCGGGGTGGCTGGAAGTGTGGCTCGATCAGCAGATACGCTTCGACGAGGCGTGGGAAGCACGTGTCGTCAAGATGATCCTGCACAATCTTTCGAGCCTGTTTGGCACCGCGTTTTCATCGGTGCAGGAACTAAACCGATTCCGCAAGCAACTCGCGCCCGCGGCCGCCTGAAACGATATCGACCACCCGTCTGATATTGCAAATGGCCTGGCTGTAACGAAGTTGCCATCGTCAAACACCGGTTGCGTAACGCCATGCCAGAGAGTTTCGAGAAGAAAATCTGCCCCCCGGAACGCCTGGCAGCGCAGGTCGCGAGTCTGGAACGGCCGCTGGTATTCACCAATGGCGTGTTCGATATTCTGCACCGCGGCCACGCAACCTATTTGGCGCAATCAAGACAACTCGGCGCCAGCCTTGTCGTGGCGCTCAATTCCGACGACTCGGTTCGCCGCCTCGGCAAGGGGCCGGACCGGCCCATCAACCCGCTGGCCGACCGCATGGCACTGATAGCCGCGCTGGGAATGGTCGATCTGGTGACCTGGTTTGACGAGGACACGCCGATCAAGCTCATCGTCGGTTGCAAACCCGACGTTCTGGTCAAAGGCGGCGACTGGCCATCTGAGAAGATCGTCGGAGCCAGGGAGGTGCTCGGCTGGGGCGGCAGCGTTCACTCGATCCCGTTCGAGCACGAACGTTCGACGACTGAAACACTGTCACGCATTCGCAATAGCTGACAGCGCATCATGTCGATCGCACTCGGTACCGGACACGCACACGTAGATACCCTTGAGGTGCAGCGAAGCGGCGGTCTGGTCCGGTTCGGCGCCGCATTAGCCGCTTTCATGACGGCCGCGTTACTGTTCCATTCAGTCCCGGCAACTGCCAATCCCTCGCATGCCATTGCGATGCATGGCACCCCAAAGTACCCGGCCGGTTTTCCCCACTTCGACTACGTCAACCCTGCTGCGCCCAAGGGCGGAACACTGCGCATGGCAGCACAGGGAACCTTCGACAGCTTCAACGCCTACATCCCGAAAGGCAACGACGGCGTCGGCAGTTCCGTGGAAACGCTACTGACAGGCAGCGCCGACGAGCCGTTTACGCAATATGGCCTGATCGCCGAGAGCATCGAGGTGCCGGCAGACAGATCCTGGGCGATATTTACCCTCAGGCCCGAAGCGCGCTGGCACGACGGCAAGCCCATCACGGTGGACGACGTGATCTGGTCGCTGAACACGCTCAAGGCCAAAGGCCATCCGTTCTACCGTTTCTACTACGGCGGCGTGGCCGGCGCGGAAAAGATTGGAGCACGACGCGTCAAGTTTACGTTTTCCGACAAGGGCAACCGCGAACTGCCGCTCATCGTCGGGCAGCTTCCCATACTTCCGAAACACTACTGGGAGACACGCGATTTCGAGAGCACGACGCTGGAGCCACCCCTGGCCAGCGGCCCCTACAAGGTCGCCGATTTCGAAGCAGGGCGTTACATCATTCTCGAACGAGTCAAGGACTACTGGGGCAAGGACCTGCCGGTCAATGTCGGCCAGAGTAATTTCGACACCATTCGCATCGATTATTTTCGCGACGACACTGTAATTCGCGAAGCGCTCAAGGGCGGGGCGGTCGATTATCGTGAGGAGAATCAAGCGAAGGCCTGGGCACTCGACTACGACGTGACGGCGGTCAAACGCGGCTGGCTAAAGAAGGAAACCGTGCGCCATCACAGTCCGACAGGCATGCAAGCATTCGTCTATAACACGCGCCGCGACTTGTTCAAGGACCGCAAAGTACGCGAAGCGCTGGCCTACGCTTTTGACTTCGAATGGACCAACCGCAACCTGTTTTTCGGCCAATATACCCGCACCGAGAGCTATTTTTCCAATTCCGATCTGGCATCGGCCGGTCTGCCGGAGGGAGAAGAACTGGGAATTCTCGAGCGCTTCCGCGGCCGCATTCCGGAAGAGGTTTTCAGCAGACCCTATCGTGCGCCGTCCACGGATGGCAGTGGATGGCCGCGCGGGAATCTCTCCAGGGCGTTTGAACTGCTCGAGGAGGCGGGCTGGATCGTGCGCGACATGAAACTGGTGAACGAGGACACCGGCCGCCCGTTCGAATTTGAAATCCTGCTCTACAGCGAAGGATTCGAGCGCATCTTTTTGCCTTTCGTGCGCAATCTCGGCCGGCTCGGCATCAATGCCAATGTGCGGCGCGTCGATACATCGCAATATATCAATCGTGTTCGCAGCTTCGATTTCGACATGATTGTCGGTGGCTGGGGCGCATCCGAATCACCGGGAAACGAACAGCGCGGCTACTGGACCAGCGCCGCGGCCGACTCGCCCGCAGCGCAGAATTATGCCGGGGTGAGCGATCCGGTTGTCGATGAACTGGTGGAGTTGCTGATCAATGCGCCTGATCGTGAAAGCCTGGTGGCGCGGTCGCGAGCACTGGACCGGGTGCTGCTATCCGGTTACTACGTGATTCCCAACTGGCATCTGCCAATGCAGCGCATTCTGTACTGGGACAAGTTCTCGCGTCCGGATGTCACGCCGCGCACGGGCACGTCGACCAGCTACTGGTGGTTCGACGAAGTGAAAGCGGCGCAACTGGACAAATCACGGAACGAACAGGCGCAGGAGCAGGAGCAGGGGGAGAACGGCGAAAAGGCCAGCAGCCTTGATGTGACGCTGGTGTTTCTGGCTATTGTCATCGCCGCAATCATTTTCGCCGTGCGCCATATCCGAAACAGGCGCAAGAAGACATGAGCGCGTATATCGTTCGTCGTCTGTTGCTGATGATCCCAACCCTGTTCGGCATCATGCTGATCAATTTCATCATCGTCCAGGCAGCACCCGGCGGGCCGGTGGAGCAGGCGATCGCCCAGATTACGGGCCAAGGTTCGGCCATCACCGAACGCGTCACGCACTCCGGTTCGGGCGAAACGCTGTCGCAGCCGTCCACGCCGGCAACCCAATCCCAAGGCACACAGTCACGGTATCGCGGTGCCCAGGGCCTCGACCCGGAATTCATCAAGGAGCTGGAGCAGCGCTTCGGCTTCGACAAGCCCATGCACGAGCGTTTTTTCAAAATGATGGGCGATTACATGACCTTCGACTTCGGCAAGAGTTTTTTCCGTGACCGCAGTGTTGTCGACCTGGTGCTGGACAAGATGCCGGTGTCGATCTCGCTCGGCGTATGGACGACGCTGCTCGTGTATCTGATTTCCATACCGCTGGGTATTCGCAAGGCCGTACGCGACGGCAGTCGCTTCGATGTCGGCACCAGCTTCGCCCTGGTCATCGGCACTGCGATTCCCAGTTTCCTGTTCGCGGTGTTCCTGCTGGTGGTGTTCGCTGGCGGAAGTTATCTGGACTGGTTTCCTCTGCGCGGCTTGCAGTCCGATGAATATCTCGGACTTGGCTTCGGCGGTTGCATTGCCAGTGCCGCCTGTATCGGGGATTACTTCTGGCACATCGCGCTACCGGTACTGGCAATGGTCATCGGCGGCTTCGCCGGGCTGGCAATGCTGACCAAAAACTCTTTTCTCGATCAGTTACATCAGCAGTACGTGCTGACCGCACGCGCCAAGGGTCTCTCCGAAAGCCGCGTGCTCTACGGCCATGTATTCCGCAATGCCATGCTCATCGTCATCGCCGGGTTTCCCGGCGCTTTCGTCGGCGTGCTGTTCACCGGCTCGGTGCTGATTGAGATCATTTTCTCGCTCGACGGGCTTGGACTTCTGGGTTTCGAAGCGGCTTTCAGTCGCGACTATCCGCTGATGTTTGGCACGCTGTTCTTCTTCTCGCTGCTGGGCTTGATGATGAATCTGATCGGCGACCTGATGTACACCATCGTCGATCCACGTATCGACTTCGAGCGCCGGGACGGATGAGATGACAGCGGAACCGAATTCCAGACCGGCGAGCAAACCGTCACGGCTGTCGCCCATATCACGGCGACGGTGGCAGAATTTCTGCGCCAACCGGCGTGGATTCTGGTCGCTGTGGATTTTTCTGGCGCTTTTGGTGGCCACGTTGCCGGCGGAGTTCGTCGCCAACGAAAAACCGGTTGTGGTGTACTACGAGGGCAGCTTCTACGTGCCTATTTTCCGCGAATATGCGGAGACGGCGTTCGGCGGAGAATTCGAAACGGAAGCCGACTATCGCGACCCTTACGTGGCAGGAAAAATCAAGGATGGCGGCTGGATGATCTGGCCGCTCGTGCCCTACAACTATCGCACCGTCGCCTGGGACTTGCCCGTGCCTGCGCCATCTCCGCCTGATGCCGCCCATTGGCTGGGCACCGATGATCAGGCGCGCGACGTGGTGGCACGAGCGATATACGGTTTTCGCATATCCGTTCTGTTCGGTTTCACGCTCACCGTAATCAGCGCCATCATCGGCGTTGCGGCAGGAGCCATTCAGGGTTACTTCGGCGGATGGATCGATCTGCTGGCGCAGCGGTTCATCGAAATATGGGCCGGCATGCCGACGCTCTACCTGCTGATCATCCTTGCCAGCATCGTCGAGCCCAATTTCTGGTGGCTGTTGGGTCTGCTGCTGCTGTTCAGCTGGATGGGGTTCGTCGGCGTGGTGCGCGCCGAGTTTCTGCGCGCACGCAATTTTGACTACGTGCGCGCGGCACGCGCTCTCGGCTTGAGTGACGCCATGATCATGTTCCGCCACGTTCTGCCCAACGCCATGGTCGCCACCATCACATTCATGCCCTTCACACTGGCCGGTTCGGTTACCGTTCTGACGTCACTGGATTTTCTCGGCATCGGACTGCCGCCCGGCTCGGCATCCCTGGGGGAATTGTTGGGACAAGGCAAGGCCAATCTGCAAGCACCGTGGCTGGCGCTAACCGGATTTTTCGTCATCGCCATCATGCTCAGCCTGTTGATCTTTATCGGCGAAGCGGTGCGCGATGCCTTCGATCCGCGCAAACTGTTTACCGGCGGAGTCGCCCCCGAGCCGGCTCCCGCGACAGAAGATTCACACCCGACGCCAACGCAACAGGCGAGTTCATAGCGAAAAGACAATGAGCGAGAAGCTGCTCGAAGTTGACAACCTGGGGGTACAGTTCCGTTTGCCCGGCGGCACCGTCAAGGCCGCCAGCAATGTTTCGCTCAGCGTTGGCGAGGGAGAAACCGTCGCGCTGGTCGGTGAGAGCGGTTCCGGAAAATCCGTCACCGCCCTGTCCATACTGCAACTCCTGCCATACCCGACAGCGGCACACACACGCGGCAGTTCCATCCGCTTTCGCGGGCAGGAACTGGTCGGTGCAAGGGAAAGTGTGCTGCGACAGATTCGCGGCGACCGCATTTCGATGATCTTTCAGGAGCCGATGACTTCGCTCAATCCACTGCATGTGGTGGAAAAGCAGATCTGCGAAGTACTCATGCTTCACAAGGGCATGTCACAGAGCGCGGCGCGCAAACGCGCACTCGAACTATTGAAGCTGGTGCACATTCCCGAACCCGAGCAACGGCTCAAGTCTTATCCGCATCAACTTTCGGGCGGACAACGCCAGCGCGTCATGATCGCCATGGCACTGGCCAATGAGCCGGACCTGCTGGTCGCCGACGAGCCGACCACGGCGGTCGACGTCACCGTTCAGGCGCAGCTGCTAAAACTGCTCGGCGAGTTACGCGCGAACTTGCGCATGTCCATGCTGCTCATTACCCATGATCTGCGCGTCGTGCGCAAGATGGCCGATCGCGTCTATGTGATGTATGGCGGTGAAGTAGTCGAATCGGGCAATGTCGCTGCCGTGTTCGACCAGCCCCAACATGCATACACCAGACGCTTGCTCGCTGCCCAGCCAGGCGGCCATCCCGCGCCAGTAGCCCGGGACGCACCAGTTGTCATGCAAGGAAATGACGTAAAAGTGTGGTTTCCGATCCGACGTGGCGTATTGCGTCGCATTGTCGGCCACGTCAAAGCCGTGGACGGTATCAGTCTGAGTGTGCGCGAAGGTCAGACTCTTGGCGTGGTCGGCGAAAGTGGTTCCGGCAAGACCACACTGGGATTGGCGCTCCTGCGCTTGCAGCAAAGCGAAGGCAGCATCGAGTTTCGCGGACAGGAAATACAGGCGCTACGGTCCAAGCCGATACGTCCGTTGCGCCGTGAAATGCAAATCGTGTTTCAGGATCCGTTCGGCAGTCTGAGCCCGCGTTTGACTGTTGGCCAGATCGTTGGCGAAGGCCTGGAAGTGCATCAACCTGCCAAGCCCGATTCCGAGCGTGAAGAGTTGATTGTCAGCGCGCTCAAGGAAGTCGGGCTGGATCCCGAAAGCCGCCACCGATATCCGCACGAGTTTTCCGGCGGGCAGCGCCAGCGCATCGCTATCGCCCGCGCCATGGTACTCAAGCCAAAATTCGTCGTGCTCGACGAACCGACATCGGCGTTGGATATGTCGGTACAGGCGCAAATCGTCGACCTTCTGCGCGAACTACAGGCCCGCCACAAACTGGCTTACCTTTTTATCAGCCATGACCTGAACGTGGTGCGTGCCCTGAGCGACGAGGTGATTGTCATGCGCGACGGGAAGATGGTCGAACACGGCCCGGCTCGGCAAATCTTCGATAATCCGCGGGAAGCCTACACCCGAGCGCTCATCTCGGCAGCGTTCGATATCGAACTGCCCGACACCATCGAGGCCGCCGGCTGAATACGGGACCGCTGCACCGGGCAGCTAGCCTCCGCATTGCGTCGCCCGCATTTCGCTGCCGGGAAACCGCGTAGCCAGTTCAACCAGCCTCGTTGACTCCGTTGGCGTGGGTGAACTGATGACCAGCGTCGTTTGCATCACCTGCTGCTCGCGTTTTCCCAGATCGGCGGAACGAACGCCCTTTGACCTGAGTTGCGCAAGATACTCGCGCGCACCCCGTTCTTCACGGAAGGTGCCGAGGGAAATTGCATACTGCCAGCGGCCTTCCTCCCGCAGCCGAATGAAATCGGTAACCTCCAGTTCGACCAACTCGTTCGCCTTGCGCTCCATTGCAGCACGCGAGCCCTGTGGCGGCATGTAGACCCACCAATTCGCTGTCACTTCTTCCTCGCGCGCAACGACCCTGTCACCCAATTGCAGCGAAGACAAGGCTTCGCGAACACGCCGCAGTTCCAGAGCGCCAAAGCTGCCCCATTCGAGGCAGGCAGTCGGTTCTTCAGGGGCCGGCTTCGGCACGGTCGGCGGCTCGGCAAGGATGCGCACCTTGTCGGCATTCATCTGGAACTCGGGAATGTTCGCGTCGGGATGGGGGCGGTTGTTCTGTACATACCCGTACACGCCGAGCGCAATGTTTACCATCACCAACAGTATGAAAACCCACTTCATTGGTTGACCCGCTTCACACCCGGCTTTTCCCGGCAACCGGTCTCTGTCACTATTGGCGCCCCCGGAAGTCAGCCTCACCGATGCATACCAGCCCGCGCAGGACCAGCTTCTCGCGCAAGATCATCGAATGCTTGCACACCGAGGAAAATGATGGGGCCGCGCCGCCTGTCGAGACTACGACCACGTCCTCGTAGCCCGCGAGCCGCATTTCCTCGACCATATGTCCGATCGCACCGCAGGTTGCGCGCATCGCACCAGTGGTAATCGCGTCCTTCGTAGCGCGCGGGAAAGCGACCAGCTCGCCGCGTTCGGCGCCAAGGCGCGCGGTGCGCGCGGCAAGCGAAGCGTGCATCATGTCAATACCAGGCAATATCATGCCCCCGAGAAACGTCCCCGTGGCGGTCAGCGCATCGATGGTCGTTGCGGTTCCCATGCACACGACAACGCAGTTGCCGGTTTGCACTGCGTGCGTTCCGATCAATGCCGCCCAGCGGTCAGGGCCGAGTTGCGCCGGATTATCGTAACTGTTGGTAACGCCGCACTGAGCCTCTTTGCCTCTTGCCCAGGTCGGCACCAAACCCCAGCGTTTGCAGCAACGCCCCAGATACGCGCCAATCGCGTCACCGGCGACGTTTGCAATGACGACAGCGTCAGGTGATTCCAGTGCCAGCCAATGCGTTTCGATTTCTGCCAGTTCATCGTGGCTGCACGAGCCTTCGCTAACGAAGGAACCGCCTTCATGCAGCGCCCACTTGACGCGGCTATTGCCCGCATCGACGGCCAGAATACGCAATGAACGTGACACGCGTCAGCCCCCGGTAATCACGGAAATCCCAGGGGACGATCGCGGAACGATATATCCGTCGAACGCGAATACAACCAACGAAGGCCCCTTTTGATCAGTCAATGGTTTGCGATCCGGCTGCACGCAAGGACAACTCGCCAGCATGAAACGCCCGCCTGCCGGACGCAGTATCGAGCAACAGTGCGCCGTAATCGTCGACTCCGATCACTCTACCCTCCACATACTTGTCGCCGGCCATATCGAGGCGAACCATTTTATCTTGGTAGGCGTGCAACCGCCCCCACTCCTGTTGCAGAGCGGCAAAGCCTTCGCGGGAGAAAACCTCGAGCACGTCTTTGAGATCGATCAGCACACGGGCCAGCAATTCATCGCGCCCGGCTTGCAACCCGGCGGACTCAAGGTCCGCCGCCGGCTGGCCGATGCGTTCGGCCACACCTGGTAACAGGCGCAAATTCATGCCGATGCCAATGACCGCGCTGACCCTTCCGTCCGCCCGCGCGCTCGACTCGATAAGGATGCCTCCCAATTTGCACCGCTTCCACAGCAAGTCATTGGGCCATTTGAGCTGCACGTCCTCGAGGCCGAATGCCCGCAGGCTGCGAACCAGAGAGACACCAACCGCCAGCGGCAATCCGGACAGCGCCCGCTTGTCACTGGAAAAAACCCACAGCACGGAGAACGTCAAGGCAGCACCAGGCGCAGAATACCAGCTTCGATCACGCCGGCCGCGTCCGGCTGTCTGGATTTCGGCGATGCGCACGAGGCCGCCAGGAGCACCCTGCCTGGCCTTTACAATCAGGTCGTCGTTCGTTGAGCCTGTCTGATCGACAAGGTCGATGGCAAAAGCGCGCGCATGCCCGCCAAGATGGGAGCGGATTTCATCGGCATCCCAGGGGCGGAAGGCCGAAATCAGTCTGCACCCGCGTCCGGCCGACGCCTCTGCCTCGATGCCCTCGCTCGCAAGCGTTGCCAACGCATTGGAGACCTCGTCCTCGGACAAACCCGTTTCCCGTTTGATCTCGTCAAAGGAATGAAACTGCTGGTCCGCGATAAAGCGCAAAAGTGAAAGCACGGAATCGGTCACGCCTTGATGGTCAGCTGCATTTGGCCGCAGACTATACGCGAGACGGCTCGTCGCCGGTGTCCCGATGTTGACACAGGTCAATGGGCCGGCCCGCAAGCAGACGAAGATATTCTATGCGCATTGACGCGGTTTCCTCAGCAATTTGACAAAGGAGTAGAACATGTACAAACACATACTCATACCCACGGACGGATCACCGGAGTCGCGCAAGGCAATTCGCGAGGGAATTGCTCTGGCCAAGAAACTCGGGGCCCGGGTAACAGGCTTCTATTCCCCGGAGCAGTACGAAGTGCTGGCGTACGGCGAATATTTTCCGCCCAATCTGATTTCGAAGGCCGAATGGGGCAAACGCAGCAAACAAACCGCTGAAAAACATCTGGCAGCCATCGAAAAGGCGGCTGCCACCGCAGGCGTTCGATACCAGGGCTATTACAAGGAAAGCATCGCGCCGTGGCAGGCGATCGTCGATGCGGCGCGCGCAAAAAAATGCGATCTTATTTTCATGGCATCGCATGGACGAACCGGACTCCCCGGCATCGTACTAGGTAGCCAGGCATCCAAGGTCCTTTCCCATTCCTCGATTCCGGTTCTTGTTTACAAGAGCAGGAAGAAAAAGTAACGCCACGCCGCTTGGCAAGTCCGGCAACCGCTGCGTCGCCAATGGAAGTGTCGCCGAGCGGCGACAATTGGATGATTTGTTTATTTTTTTCCTGTTACGCCTACACATTCCGAATTACGACGTCTATCATGCGCGGGTCTCGTGACCTGCTGACGGGTCACGATTGCATTGAAGTGGTTTTTTTTCGGAACAGGAGTGAATGATGAGAAAGTTGCTTGTGCTGATCGCAATTGGAGCCTCGCTCATTTCGACCGGTGCGCATGCCCAGTCGTCGCAGGGGTTGATGTGGGGCGGCAAGGCCGGGTTTGCCAAGCCACATGGATCGAACAATGACTCGGGATTCAATATTTCGGGCGTGCTCGGCGCACAGATTCAACCCAACGTCTACTGGGAGGCGGAACTCAGTCTCGGGCTGATCGACGGGGAAGTCGGCAAAAACAAAGACTGGAGCATCAATTCCATTGCCGGCTACGGCGTATACCGTACCAACGGTGACGTGCACCTGAAGGCAAAGCTCGGTGTTTCGTACTGGGACGACGACTTCGACGATGATTTCAATCTTACGGCGGGAATCGGCCTCGGCATTCGCGCCGGCCGCGGCGTAATCGACGTCGAGTACACGCAGATCAATCCCCGTACCGATTACATCACCGTCGGTTACATGCTGCCATTCTGAGCGTAGGTACCGGAAACGAAAAACCGCGCGGCCTTTTCAGCCCGCGCGGTTTTTTTTGACCAAGTACAAACGAGCCTGATCAGGTCAGCGTGCCGCCCCGTGTTTCGACGTAAACCGCATACAACGACGTCGAACCGGTCATGAACAGGCGGTTGCGCTTGCTGCCACCGAAGCAAACGTTGGAAACAATTTCGGGCATGCGGATCTGCCCGATACGCGTGCCATCGGGCGCAAAGCAATGCACGCCGTCATATCCATCGCCAACCCAACCCATGCCGGCCCACACGTTGCCGTCTTCGTCGCAGCGGATGCCGTCAGCAAAACCGATCTTGCCGTCCATCTCCATGCTCGAAAACACGCGCGGATTGCGCAGCTTGCGGCTGCTGTCGACGTCGTAGACCCATATCACGCTCTTGGCGTTGCTGTAGTGAGACAAGCCGGTATCCGCAACGTACACCTTCTTGAAGTCCGGCGAGAAACACAGGCCGTTCGGCTTGAACGGTTCGTCGGCCACCTTTATGGCCTTGCCAGCCTCGTCAATCCGGTAAATCGCCTCCTTCTGAATGGGCTGTGGTGATCCGGTGTTCAGGCGCTCACCTTCGTAATTCATCAAGCCGCCGTAGCCCGGATCCGTGAAGTACATCCAGCCATCCGGATGGCACATACCGTCATTGGGCGCATTGAAACCCTTGCCGTTGTCCGCCTTGTCTGCCATGACCGTCATCGAGCCGTCGTACTCGTAACGGACGACACGCCTATTGCCATGCTCGAAGGCGATCTGCCTGCCGTGATAATCGAATGTGTTGCCGTTGGAATTGCCTGACGGATAGCGGAACTGGCGTGACACGTGCCCGTCTTCCTCAATCCAGCGCAACTGCTCGTTCGCGGGAATGTCGCTCCATACCAGATAGCGTCCGACACCGTTCCACGCCGGACCTTCGGCCCACAGAGTGCCTCGATACAAACGTAGAATCGGCGTATTGCCAAGCTTGTACTTGAAACGCTTGTCGTGAACGATCACGTCCGGGTTGGGATAACGCGCAATCGGACCGTCCGCATCGTATTTGTCGATGAAGTTGCGCGCGAAGGCCTGCGGCGCCATCGCCGTTAGTGCAGCAATTCCGCTCGCCTTGCGAAGAAAACTGCGCCGCGTTGTTTCGTCATGCTGTTTTTCCGCCGGCTTGGACAAGTCGACGAACTCGTGCTCCTGAATACGTGCCATTCTTTCCTCCGTTACTGGGTTAAGCTGACTCAGCGGTCAGTTACTCTTGTTCTTGACCACGCACAGAAAAAAACGCCAGACAAAAGACCACGTCGGCGCGACCAACATCCAGCCCGCCTGTTGCGCCACAACGTGTCGGAGCCACTGCAATGACGCAACAAACCGCTTCTACTGCTGTGCGAGCCCTGCGGTTTGGCACCGTGCGCGGTGAAGTGACTCGCCAGTCCCGGCAAGTTGACCCGGAAAGCCGGCAGAGGCCTCGCTCCGTGACACCCGCCTCACTCCACTTGACCATTCTGCGCCCAGCAAAGGCGAGGCGCAACTGTGAACCTGTGGCTTTCGAGTTTGCGCCTGGCCCTGCCACGCGCTATCGTCGCGTTGTAGATGGCAGCAGGAGATCGTGATGAAATTCGTCGGACAATTACTGGGACATCACCTGCAGCGATATCCGCTGATGCAGCTGGACGACATATACAAACTCTTGCAGCAGTCCGCGCTCGGCGCCGGGCATGCCCTGGACGACGCGGATTCACTGCGGCAGCAATACGATAACGAACTGGCCTCGATGGGTGCCGGCCCCGAAGAACCGCTTGTCGATACCATTTCTCCGGACGGGCGGCTGGCGCGGATTCATTTGCGGGCCTATCGCGAGGCAGGTCACAGCGACGACGCGTTGTTCGATGCCTTCGTCCAGACTGCCCGCGAGTATCCTCCGGCACCAGACAAACTGGTGAAGTTCTGCGGCTGCGTTGCCGACCTGGCCGGGGCCGGGGGAATTGCATTTGACCAATCGGAAGTAGCCCGATACTTCGAAGCGATCGCGCAGAAAGCTTATCCCATCGTCAGGCATTCAGCGGCTTTTCGCAAGGCTTACAGGCCTGCTTACCGAATCGTCTGCATCGACTTCCTTCCCGCAGTCGAACCAACGAATCCTTCGTGACAGATCTGCGTTGACAGGAGCCGGCCAATGACCAAAATCAAACACGACGCCTTGCCGGTCAGGGACGTACAGGCATTTCCAACTTCTTTTCCCGTCGATCCAAAAGACAGCGTAACCCTGGGTGTCGGTCGAACCATCAAGCGCGACGCCGTCATCGTAAAGGTAACGACCGAAGCAGGCATCACAGGCTGGGGGGAAGCCCACCATGGCCGTTGCCCCGGCGCGGTCGCGCATATCGTCAACACAACGCTCAGGCCCATGGTCATCGGGTCCGATGCGCACGATGTGACCGGCATCTGGAACCGCATGTATCAGCGCCAGCTTGCCAGTCACGGCATGGGTGCCGGCGCCTGCCTGGCTATTTCCGGTATCGACATGGCGTTGTGGGACATACGAGCCAAGGCGCTTGGCGTGCCTCTTTACCGGCTTTTGGGCGGGACATCCAGATCCATCCCTGCATACGCCGGCGGCGTGTCGCTCGGCTACCAGCAACCGCAATCGCTGCTCGAAGAGGCGCGAGTGCATGTCGAACATGGCTACC